>Ga0155407_131_pt3 | contig 20237 bp, 15 predicted proteins | sample RifCSPhighO2_02_FD_106375 | JGI IMG/M metagenome (GOLD analysis project Ga0155407, IMG submission 106375) | Candidatus Gottesmanbacteria bacterium RIFCSPHIGHO2_02_FULL_39_14
GACTTCTTTACATATGTAGCCTATCTCCTCATTTTCCAATTCCGGAAACATAGGTAACGATAATACTTCCCGGCTTAGCATCTCGCTGACCGGAAAATCACCCTCTTTATATCCTAAATATTTGAATGACGGTTGCCTATGAATCGGTTTCGGATAATGAATAGCTGTCTGTATCCCTCTTTTCTCTAAATAATTTTTCAATTCATCCCTTTTCTCTGATCTAACAACAAACAAATGATACACATGCTTCGCATACTCCACTTCGCCAGGCAAAATTATTTCGGATTTCGGATTTCGGATTTCGGATTTATATTTCTTTGCCATTTCCCTTCTTCTCTTATTCCACTTGTCCAGATACTTCATTTTAACAAGCAGTATCGCTGCTTGTAATTCATCCAAACGGCTGTTTCTGCCCAAAGCCACACTCTCATACCGTTTCTCTTCACCGTACATCCTAAGTAACTTGATCTTTTTATAAATCTCCTCGCGATTTGTTACTACCATTCCTCCGTCTCCACAACAGCCCAAATTCTTCGTGGGATAAAATGAAAAACACCCCACATCCCCCACTGTCCCCACTTTTCTCCACCGTTTCTTCCAGGAAACTTCCGCTCCATGTGCCTGGGCACAATCTTCAATTAATTTCAATTTATATTTTTTTACTATCGGTATAATCCTTTCCAAATCAGCGGCTTGTCCATATAAATGAACGGCAATCACCGCCTTTGTTTTTTTGGAAATTGCTTGTTCAATTTTGTCTGGATTAATATTAAAAGTATCTTCCTCTACATCAACCAGAACCGGCCTGGCCCCGATAGCCGTCACCGCAAAAACCGTCGGATAACTGTTGGCCGGCATTATCACTTCGTCCCTCGCCTTCACTCCCGCCGCAAGCATTGCTAAAGACAAAGCATCGGTCCCCGAGGCTACCCCAACTGCATACCTTACTCCTAAATAAGAAACCCAATCCTCCTCAAATTCACTGACTTTCTCTCCCAGTATAAAAATGCCCTTTTTAATAACCCCGTTAATCGCCTCCCGTATCTCTTGGCTAATTTTTTTATCAAGGCGTTTGGCATCAAAAATGGGAATCATTCTTTTTATTATACTGCTATGATTATTATTAATGGATTATATCCATTTCTTATTCCTGGTCTTGCAGGTATTTCTGATGGGATTTATTCCAGGAAGAGTGCTTACTAATTTGCTCCCTTACGATAAGGAAATAAAAGCGGCTGCCAGTTTTGCTGTCTCTTTTTTTATCTATTATCTAGTCGGATTTCTCACTTATATCTTTAAATTGCCCGCCTCTCCGATCCACCTCGGTCTGTTCTTAACCTTCCTTATCATCTTTTTCCTAAAAGTCTTCCAGGGAAAATTGCTTAATAAAAACGAACTCGGTTTTGTAGGCATTTATTTCCTTCTCTTTTTAGTGGTAGTAAGCTTACAAGGTCTTCTTCCCTTTTACGCCGGAGGTTTCTGGTATTTTGACTGGTTTGAGCACTACCAAAGGTCACTTTTCTTTACCAGGCACCTTCCCCTCAATTTTCAATTCGGCCCATACCTGTTAACTGCCAGACCGCCTTTCTTTAATATCGTAGTATCATTCTATCAATCCGTTATCGGACGGGAATTTTATCATTATCAAATTATCGCCACCCTTCTCAATCTTTGCATTGCCTTACCTGTGTATCTTTTTTGCCGGGATTATTTCGGTTTGAAAAAACTTAAAAATCTCATGCTCTTAATCTCTGCCTTAATTCTTTTTAATCCGGCTATCATGCAACAGGCTACTTTTACCTGGACAAAATCATTAAGCGCTTATTTTATCTTGCTAGCGCTTTTCTTTTATCTATTTGCCCGGGACAAAAATCACCAACCCTCCTCCTATCTGAGCAGTCTGCTTTTAGCTGGAGGATTTATTACTCACTACTCATCCCTAGGATACATCATACCCGTTTTTTTAGACTACATTTTGATGACTTTTCTTATCTTCAAAAAAAGACTGCTGCCTTTAATAATCTCTATTTTTATTATTGTTAGCATCAGTTTCACCTGGTTTGGTTTTGCTATCCGCAATTACGGACTGTATAACACTTTCCTGGGAAATACTTCCTATGAATGGACCAAAAATATGACTTTTTCTAATCGTCTGGAAAAAGACATTACCAATTTCACTTATACTTTTCTGCCGCTGATTTCCGGAAGTTTCCTAAATTACATTAAACCTCAGACAAGTTTTCTGGTTAAGATTTTTGATCTGTCTACTTATTTTTATTTTGATACCTTTCCCGGATCTATAACACTGACTCTTTATGCGCTTATTGTGTTATACGTTCTCCTGAATCTAAAAAAATGGCTGATTAATCTTCTGAAGATAAATAAAAACTTCTTGAGAATATTTTCCGGTTCAAAGTACTTTTTTGTCTTTTTCATTGTCGGGAGTATTCCGTTTAACCTTATCGTTTACCCTGCCCTGACCAATGTAACTGCCAGTATCATCTTTTTCCCTCTAACACTCCTCCTTTTTTCATATGGCATAAGTAGATTAATCTATTTCGGAAAACATCTCCCTAAGTTTATTCTCGTCATTATTACCTCAACCATCATCCTTGAGGCAATTTTGGGGGTTATTTTGCGTGTCTTTGTTCTGCAAACAGAATTGAATCCGAACTTCAATTACAAATTGAAAAATCCGCTTCTCTATCATTATCAGACCTTACCTGTCCATATGGATAATTGGAATCTGAAAATTAATAATAATCTGATATTCCTTTATGACCGTTTCCCTTCCCTAAAACCAACCTTTCTCGTATTGGTATTCTCAGCTTGGGTATTTTCTTTTTTCATCCTGAAAAAGATACTTAGAGGAAAAAGCGGAAATTAGCAATCCCGTTCACGAAAAATAGGGAAATAACAACATAAATCGCTAAAGTGGCATATTCGATATATTTGGGTGCAGTTTTTCGCCCTAACATAAACAGTGCAATAGGAATAAAATAATAACGGACTTCAATCAGCCAATAAGGCAGGAGATAGAGAAAAATAAAGGGATAAATAACCAGCCACTTCTTTTCCTGAAGTCTGTTTCCTGCAATGGAGAGAGCTGCATAAAAAGCCAACAGGAAAAAAAGGCTTTTCATAAATATGCTGCTGGCAAAAACCACCAGGAGATAATTGCGCAAAAACCAGGTAGCCTGATTGAACGGATGGTCATTAACAAATGTCTTCATGAAAAAAATATAGGCAAGTATCATACCCGGGATAATCAGTTTATTTTCCCTAATAAGATTAATAATTTTTGGGAAATTATAAAGATTTATCGGTAAAAAAAGAAAAAAGAATAAAAATAAGAGAAAGTAAAAATTTCCTAAATTGGAGAATGTCCAATGAAGATAAGATCTGGCATATGCGCTAACTAGAAATCCGCTGTTTAACTTGTAGAAAACCAATAATGCTATCCCTCCGAAAATAAAAGTCTTGCTGTCAGATATGTGAGTGACGATATTTTTCCGGTTAATTCGATTTCCGTTCTTATTGACAAACATCCATATATTAATAAGCAGCAAAAAAAATATATTATTCTGCCTGACCAGCATGGATAAAGTTATCACCAGCCCCGACAGTTGATATCTCTTTTTATTCATTAAATAAATTGCTGTCAATACCAGGGTTAATGATAATATATCGGTATAAATCAACTGTAGGAATGGAAAAATTAACGGGAAAAAGGAAAACTCCAGCGTTTTAATTAAGGCGCTTTTTAACTCAATATTACGGGCTGTTAAATAGAATATGGGAATTACTGTAAGATTTATCAACCAGGCTATCACACTGACTTCCAGCAAGGATTTAACCTGTATTATCCGGGCAATGACGGAAATCAATAGATGATATCCGGGAACAGTCATTAGTAATGTATTTATGGAATAATCGGAATTGATAAACCGTTCAATCTGATCGAAATGGAAATATTCATCCTGAATAAGAGGTACTTTGCTTTTTATCAGGTAAAACGATCCAAGAGATAGAAGAAAAATAAAAATAAATACGGCAGTAACTTTAATCGAATGTCTCATTCCGAAAATATTTTTTAGTATTATAATTAACACCGTGCCACGCTTCCTTTTGCTTTCTATCAAACTCGTACTTCTGCCTCTGATCTTCTATTTTATCTTCTTTCTTATTTTAACTTATCCTTTAATAACCCGCTTTTCCACTCATCTTTTTACCGACGCCGGCGATGGACTTCAGAATGTCTGGAACCTCTGGTGGGTCAATAAAGCTATTACCCAATTACATACGTCTCCCTGGTATACCAATTATCTGCATTATCCCTCTGGTACATCGCTTCTGGCTCATACTCTTAATGCCTTTAACGGCTTGCTGTCTATTCCCTTATTGAAATTTTTCACGCTGGTAAAAACCCATAATATCATTGTCATTTTTAGTTTCGTTATGGCAGGATTGACTGCTTTCTGGCTCTGTTGGTATTTCACTAAATCTCTTCCCGCAAGTTATATCGGCGGCTATATTTTCACCTTTTCCAGTTATCACTTTACCCATACTACCGGCCTTCTGCAGCAGGTATCTCTTGAATGGCTTCCTCTATTTATCCTGAGTTGGTATATTTTTATCAATAAACCGTCTCTTCTATCCGCTCACATCTGTGCTCTGACCCTTTTTCTGCTAATTCTTGTCGATTACTACTTTTTCTTCTACAGTCTCTTAATAGGCATTATTTTACTAATTTTCCATTTGCTGCAAAAAGCTAAACAATTTATATCGAGTATCAAAATTATTCATATAATAGTATTTATTACTACCTTCAGTCTTACATCCGGAGTTCTGCTGTTTTCATTTTTTAAATTGTTGTCCTCAGATGTGTTGATGGGAATCCATGATGCCAAAGCTTACTCCCTGGATCTCCTGGCTCTCTTTATACCCGGCGGTTTCTGGCGGTTTGCAAGCCTCACCAAATTATACTGGTCGGAGCTATCCGCCAGAAATATTGCCGAGGAAAGCGTCTATATCGGCATCTCTGTCACTATTCTTCTTGTCTATCTCTGGTTTAATAGGAAGAAATTAAGCATAAATGTCTCCCCGTGGTATTTCATCCTTATTTTTTTCGCTATCCTAAGCCTTGGCCCCGTCCTTCATATCTGGGGAAAAGAAATTCCCGTTATCCCTATGCCATACACTTATCTGGAAAAAATAATTCCTGTGGTTAAGCAATCCGGCGTGCCTATCCGTATGACTGTCATAGTCACCCTGGTTGCTGCCCTGCTTTCATCAATTGCCGCTAGCCTTTTACTTAAAAAAAAATTATATCCTGAGCTCTTCTTTCTTTTACTGCTGTTATTCATTGAATACTTGCCCAAACAAATTGTCACTACCAAACCCTCAGTGCCCACATATATTGACGTCCTTAAAAACGCCCCGGGTAACACCGGCATCATCGATCTGGTTTCCGACCCTCATTGGTCGCTTTACTACCAAACAATTCACCAAAAACCGCTGGCCTTTGGATACATCTCACGGCTTCCCTATAGTGTTTATCTTAAAGATCAGGAGATTGATACAGCCCTCAAACTTAACGATTATCAAAAACTATGCCAAAATTACCGCATCCGTTATCTTCTGACTCCCAACCAAGTTGCCTCCCTAAAATCTCTCTATGATGACGGAAAAGTACGTTTATATGATCTTGGCGGCAAATTCTGTGAAGCTTTACCTAAAAACAAATATTGATCCGCCGATAATCTCCGGCGGCCATTTGTCTTTAAGTCTCTTGATATTTTTATAACCGCATAATTGCCAATTATTCATGCTCACGGCAATTATTCCGGATAAATCTGCCAATTCCGCGTCTATAACCGGCCGGCAAGTTGGTACATGTGTTGGAAGCCCCCTGTAGTCAATTTTATAAAGCTTGGGGTCAACACTGCCCCAATAAGACAGATAAAGGTCAAGAGAAATCTTATCAGTATATTTCCTTAAGGCAATCAGTCCCTGCCCCCAGTCAAGATTGCTGTCCAGAAGTAATTCCTGTTTTTTAGTTGGATCCAAAACTATTTCATTAAAATAAGTCAGATAATACGGCGTGCTCTTGAGTGTGCTTAATGCCTGCCAAATCAATAGGAAAATAACCAATACTATCCCTTTTTTTGTCCTTATCAGTTGACCCAAAAACAAGGCAGAGAATACGATCACAAAAGGATAAACCGGCAGGATATATCTCAAGCCGATATTCATCTTAGAAAATATTCCGACAAAAAAAACTGCCGCTATCGGAATCAGCAATCTTTTCCTCCATTTCCTGTCCCTGTAAAAATAAAGCCCGGCCATAAATGAAATAATTAAAGGAATAGGAGTTTTAAGGAAAAATGCAACAGGAAAATAAAACCACCATCCATTACCTTTTATCTGCCCGAATAGATAACTTACTCCTCCGGACTGGTTATATCTTACCGTTTCCATCAATGACGTCAGGTAACCAGGTGCCGGAATGGGAATATCCCACCATATGCTATTGTTATTTTTTTCTATAAATATGTTAGGAATGGTAGTATTGGCATATTGATCCTGCCTCAAAGAGCGGATATCAAAAAGATAGGCTGACCAGATAGTGAAAAAGACTGTTGCCAGAAACAATATTACCCGCCCCAGGGATATTTTTAGCCTCACTCGGAACTTATCCTCAATTAATTTAATAATAAACAGAATTAATAATGATATTGACAAGAATATTAAGTTTGAATGTCTCGTAGACAGAGCTATTCCTAATAAGACTGCAAAGTTTAACAAATTTTTTATTGTCTTTTTCTCCAAGTAGCGCCACAGAAAAATATGGGTAAAAAAATAAAAGATAGCTCCTCCCATATCTGTTGTTACATAATGACTGTGTGCCAAAATGTTTGGTTCAAAAACAAAAAGCCAGAGAGCAATAATAGCAGTCATACCTCCGGTTAACGATTTGACAAAATAAAATAAAACTATAGCCAAAACAGCACTCAAGGTTACCACCATCATCCTCGGCCAAAATAAGGTGGGATTGGCCTCAATATAAGATCGGGAGGAAGGATAATTTAAAGTAGGTATTACTGCTAACTCTTTAATCAGAACCGGATGCATGTAATCGCTACGGAAATTCCGGAACTTCACTGCCGTAAATCCGGAAGTCAGATGGTCCGGTTCATCGAAAGTCAAAGATTCGTTATTAATGCTGATTATCTCCTGGATAATAAAAACAGCTACTAGAAGAAATCCGAAAATTTTAACCACGTTTAATTACCAATAATATTTTTTATATTTCCGGTAATATTCAAAAGTTTTCTTTATCCCCGCGTCCAAACTGACCTGCGGTTTCCAACCGTAAGTTTTAGTTATCTTTTCATAAGAAGCAATATAATCCCCCACCTCGATCTTTTTACGTGCGTTAGGAAATGGAACTGTTTTTACTTTCCCCCGGCCGTTAATCTTTATTGCTTTTTGCACAAAATCATACAAAGATACACCCGCTCCGCCCAAATTATATGCCTCTCCCCAACCGCGCTTGGCAGCCCCAACCGTCAATAACGCCCCAACAACATCATCTATATAGTTTACATCCCTGATTTGTTTCCCGCCCCCGTAGAGTTTAATCTCTTCCTCTTCCATAAGAAGCCTCAAAAACCAATTCAACACGCCCTGCCGGGAATGTTTCATCTGGTGTCTTGGTCCGTAGGTATTGGTCATCCGTAAAGAAACCGTCTTTATCCCGTATACTTTCGTATACATCAGGTGGTATTTCTCCGCCGCAATGCTGTTTATGCCGTTTATATCCGTTGGTTCCTGGGGGTGATTTTCGTCTACCGGTAAGTATCTGGCTTTCCCGTATTGGTTCCTCGTTCCGGCAAAGATAATCCTTACCTTAGGATTGTATTTCCTTACCGATTCCAACAATGATAATTGTGCCCGGCAATTAATCTCCAGATCCGTCATCGGGTCCATCATCGAATCAATATGGGATAGCGTTCCCGCCAGATTAAATATGATATCTTTATCTGTAACCAATCGGTCTATCACTCCTCCCTCCCTGATATCTGCTATCACCACTTTTACCTCCTCTTTCACCGGTTCGATATTAAACCGATTACCTCCATACCCTGAAATTAAGGCGTCCACGATAACTACTTTTGCTCCCTCCTCAACCAAACGGATAGCCAAGGTCGATCCGATAAATCCTAAACCCCCAGTTATTAATATTTTTTTATTCTTATAATATTTAGCCATCATTCTCTTTTCTTCTTAATAACTCGTTCAAAACATTTACCCAGAGCAAAATAAGTGATTATACCTCCGAGCGGTGTATAGATATAGGTATAGCGTGGAAGAGGAGCTTCCACCATCACAAAGAATAATATGCTTAAAATATATAGCAAAGCCAGGATTCGAAAAAAGCTGTCTTTCTGGAGACTAGAATATATTAAAGCCGGAAAAAGCAGTAGATAATTAATGTATTTGGCCCCCCAAATGTAAAAAAAGTTAACCGCGTTAACCATTCTGTCCCATATTCCGAAATTATTACTGGTATTGATAATCGGTCTGCAGAACCTGATATTACCCATTCCCTGGCAACTTTTTTTCATATTACTATTGAAAAGATATAAAGGGTCATCAAAAGTTGTATTCCTGTCATGGGCAAAAAGGAAAAACCTTGGCGTGTTCAGAAAATATTTTAAAGGATCTGAAAATAAGGCCGCTAAGGCAAATTCCCTCATTATCAGACTAGCCCCGGTCTCGCTTCCGGTTGATCTGATCAAAGCTTCCTCATAAAACCACCAGGGCTTGAAATAATCCGTTCTCTCTCCTGCCAATTTTCTGAATTTAACAAAAACCGGATGGCTATACGAAGGCAGTATCCTGTCAAAATGCAGTATCCGGTTATAAAGATGTTTGCCTTCGGCATTAGAAAGTCCCCACGATCCATTCAGCTGATGATTTATCAATATCCATCCGCCTAAAATAGTCATTCCTGCCAATAATCCTGCCCAAGCCCGCAAATCTTTACCCCGTTTAATTAAAAATAAAAAAACAGCCGTCAAGAAAAAAATTAACAGGTTATATCGATGAAGCGTAATTAAAGCAGTATATGGCAATAAAACTACCAAAAGTTTAACCTGTTTCAAATTTATAATCTTATGCAGGATGTATAAATAAATCGTAATATAAAAAACAGCCAAAGGTTCAGCTACCAGATTGGAACTATAAATCAAATGCGCCGGAGTCAGCAAGAAAAAAACAAAAGAAAATAATGCCCAATTCTTAGAAAAATAAAAATTTAAGATTTTATAAATTAAAATTCCTGAAACAATTATTCCCCCTAATTGAATAAAATGAATCATGATATCTGCCTTGGGAAAACTGTCTGCCAAGTATATAAAAAGGCTGAATAAAGGCGGTTCCATTGTTGAAGGCCTGGTATAGTAATAGGGATGCGGGACAAAATAACTGCCGTTTCTGATAAAATTGGCAAACTGCCAGTAAAATATCGAATCAGTCGAGGGAAATAACCAGAAAAAGAAAAAGTGAAAAATATATACTATTACTACCGCTATAGTCAAAAATATGGCTATAAAATTCAGCATTTACGTTTTTTTTACCTGATAAATGACTATTTCTCCATTTTCCAATATTTTGGTTAATAATTCAGGATAAAGAATTCTTTCCCCATAGGTAGTTTTATCATAATAAACATAATCAACTAACCTTTCCTTTAAAAAATTGGCTGTTTTTTCTTTTTCTTCCTCCCCTTTAAAAATTTTCCACACCTCCTCTATATCCTGCCAATAATCCATATACCTGGGATAAAAATCGGAAAATCCGTAAATGGTACGGACGCGGGCCATAGCAGGCAGATAGCTGGAACCGATATCATCAGTCAAAACAATCGAATCATCGGCAACTTGCTTATCCAAAAACTTAAAAGAGGCTAGATCGTCGGCAGAAAAATATACATTTTTCCAATACGGCCAAAATCTTAATAAAGCATCGCGATACACTTGGGTGGTAAAAAACAGAAAATAGGCAAAAAATCCGCTCAATAATATTTTACTAATCACTAATTTAGCTCTTATTCCCAGCTTTTCTTTTATTATTCCTCCGGTTATTTTTAAAGTAATTGCAGCAATTGCTGCCAGCGGAAAAATCTGCACTCCTTCTGTAAATCGGAATTTCCCTACCGAAAGTGTATCAGCAAAAGGAAAAAGCAAAAATGCCGACATTGCCCAGATAAACAGGAATAAATATTTAAATGTGAATTTATTAAATCGTATCACCAGTGGTAAGGATATAACTAACAGCATAAACAACAGCCAGAACATGCGGAAATAATCCAACTCAATATGCATCAGGGGGTCATTCCACCCCAATTCTACCCTGTTCCACATGTTCCAGGGATATCCCTTGGTTAGTTCCAACTTAAGAATGAAAAGTGGTGCTAAACAAAAGAGTAAATACGCTCCAATTGCTTTAATCTGAGTAATTTTTATCTGCTTGAATCTATTCAACAAAAGATATATTAAGATTGTTCCCGTAAGTGAAAATGCCACAATAAAATTTGGCGGTGGATAAATTAATCCGCTCAGAAAAATTATTCCCAATGACAACCAAAGATTTTTTTTGTTAAGTTTATTAAAATAGGCAAAAAGAAAATATAATGATAATAAGGCAAGACCTTTACCGAGTGAATAATGCACCGGTTGCATACTTATTCGTCTGGCCGCATCTCCGAAATGCCAAACCCAGGCTATAAAATCATCCGTGATAAATGACTTTGCCAAATTGGGCAGCGGTTCGCTAAAAAGGAATAAAATAAAAGCCAATTTTTGCAGATATTCCGGCAATATTATTTTTATTAGTTTTATGGCCGATACCAATAATATTATTCCGCCGATAATCCTGAAAATGGCTATCATTTCGGCAGGGCCGATTCCAGTAATAAGACTCAATTTACCCAAGATAACGAAGGGTATCTGAATTATTGATGACTGATGATCGACAACTACATAAGGAATTTTTAACAACCAATCTCTGCCTCTGCCATAGCGCACCAAAGCAATATAGTAGTAATCGCTAGCTGATACCTGATCAACCAGGGGAAAATAATAACCGGCAGGTGTGTGATAAATATGAAGAAATATCGGTAATTGACCTATGAGGATTATTAATAATCCTGATCTGAAATAATAATTTGAAAATATGCTTCTGAACTTGGTCCGAAATTTCCTGAACATGGATTATAAATACTGGAAGAATAATACCATGTCAATCCTTATCCCGACCAGAATAGTATAATAAATAAAACCTATGATGACTGATTATCCGCAGAATGTTCAGAAAGAGTTTTACAACAAACACCATCCCTCTTATCTGGAATACAAAAAAAATATCCCTTACGCTAAGTATTTAGTTGGCATACTCCTGTCAGCTTTATCCGGCCCAAAAAATCATATCCTTGAAGCGGGCTCAGGCCAAGGAAGATTTACTTTTGAACTTTCCAAACATGTCGGTAATTTAACGGCGATAGATATTGCCGGAAATGAAATTAAACTTCTAAATAAATTTAGAAGAAAATTCGGGAATAAAAATATCATCACCATAGTTGGCGACCTTTTAAAAATAAATAAAATATGCGAAAAAAATAAATACGACCATATAGCAGGTTTTTTTATTCTCCATCACCTTCCCAAGGAAAGATTGAATGTTGTCGTTAATAATCTGCTGCCTCTTCTTAATAAAGGAGGCAGAATGAGTTTTATAGAACCCAATAACTTATATCCTTTTCATGCTGTTCAGTGGATTGTTGAAAAAGATATGAACTGGAATATTGAAAAAGGAATTTATACCAATTTTATTGGCAGGTTCAAAAAAGCCTGCCTTAAAAAAGGCTGCCGTATTATCTTAAGCCGGAAATTTGGTTTTATGCCGCCTTTTCTCATCAACTCCATGCCCTCAGTAATATATATCGACAAGCTGCTAGAAAAAATTCCCCTCATTAACCAAATTTTCTGCCCCTTTATCATCCTTTCCGTAGAAAAATCCGTTTGAATCTTATTGCAATTGGTAAATTCTATAGAAATCTTTATTATAAATCTCTTTTAAAAAACTGTAGGAAAGCGTTTGCGAATAAGTCTTCATCTCTCCCAGACCAAAAAAAACATACTGTATTTTGTTATTTGAGAGAAACTCTTTCGCCTGGCTCTCTGTCATCTTACTGTCATAGAAAAGTTCTGTTTGCCGGTTCTTTTCAAAAAAATCTTTAGTATGAACATGGTGTCCTGTAAAACTGATTACCGGTGCATGGGCAGGCAGGACATTACCCGTAAACCAGTTACTTAAAATAACGCTGTTTTGTGCAATATTTTCTTTAACAAATTTTATTGCCTGCCATCCCTCATCGGGAATAAATATATTCAAATATTTAGGATATTTCTGATAATAAACAAGTGTTTTAATAAACATTTCTACGTTCACGGGCAAAGTCGTTAATAGGAAAAAGATTATTAATAGCCTGGTAAGAAAGGGTTTTTTGAAATAATCGCCGATTTTAAAAAATGTTATTGCCGCAAGCATTGCCTGGGGGATAAAAGAAGCGGTTGTCACCAGACGCATTTTTGAAATACCCAGAAAATCGACCATGGGTAAAAGAAAGTATGGAAGATACGCCCAAAAACTTATAAAGAGGTACCTTAGTTTACCTGTCTTGAAACTCCAAAAAAAAGCTGGTAGCGAAAAAATAGGCATCAGCCCGAAGACTAAAAATAATGACATATTGAAATTATGCTGGGATAAATTCCACATTCCTATTTCCCACTTATTCCATAAATCCCAGGGAAAGCCGTTTTGATTTTCCCTCCAGATCAGCAGTAAAGAGATTAACGAAACAGTAATGACAAGTATTAAAACTGGTATGTCTCTTGCTATTTTTTCTCTTTGTTTAAGAAAATTTATGAGAGAACAAAAAACGAAGGATAAAGGTAAAGCAATCAAGAGCGGTAGCAAAGAGGGAGGAAAAATAATTCCTGCCGGAAAAACAGCCATCAGGCTAAAGATCAAATATTTTTTTTGGCCGGATTTCCGGTATAAAAAAATAAGGATGATTGAAATAACCAGGAGAGAGTAACCGGCTAAATAGTGAGGTAAGGCGTCAAGTCTTTTCAGGGCGGTAAAATTTGCCCACCATGGTATATAGTCTATAAAAGCTTTTTCTTCCCCAAAAAAGGAAAACGGGGCAATTGTTGAAAGTAAAGTTAAATATGAAGAAACAACACCTGTTCTTCTTCCTAAAAAAAAGATATTAAGAAGAAAAACTGAAATCAGAAATAATTCCGCTGACAAAAATCTCCCCAAATGATACATAATATACGCTGGTATCTGAAATAAAGCAGCCATCTTGCCCAGAATAATATAAAAAAAATAAAAAAGAGTCGGGTTGGTAGACTCAGTGGTAAAAGCATCTTTCATCAGCCAATCGCCGTAAGACCCCTGGGTGATCACCGAGAGATAAACATTATAATCGAAATCCGTAATTGAATGATTTAATGTAAAGACAGTGTTGGGTAATGAGCGGAAAATGAAGTAAAAAAGAGGAAGATTGGAAAGCAGAAAAAGGAAGTTCGCAAAAAAGAAATAATATATAAAACTCTTTTTCATTATAATCCCGTTTCGGAATATCTTACCCGGTAAAGATCTGCTAGAATTTTCTTGAGCATGGTTAGCAAATACTTGAAGTATAATAACATTTCAATCCTTATTCCCGCTAGAAATGAAGAACCTAACATAAAAATTCTTCTTCCTCTGCTTCTGAAAAGATATTCCCAGCATATCAGGGAAATTATCCTGGTCAACGACTGTTCTACCGACGGCACTCAGAATGTCCTTAAAAAGCTTAAGGAAAAAAATTCGCAAATAAGACTAGTTAACCGCAAAGCAAATCCGGGTGTCGGCAATGCTTTGAAAGAAGGCATCAAAAACTTGCATCCCCGTTCCCAATACGTTCTTTTCATGGATTGTGACTTTTTAGCAAATATCGATGATGTGGGTATTATGATCAGTAAAATTGACAAGTTTGACGGTCTTGTCGGTTCCAGATTTATAAGAAAAAACAGTCTGAACTCCTATCCTTTGTTAAAAAGGTTAGTTAACCGGTCTTATCATTATCTGACCCGCCTCTTCTTGAAAATACCCAATTCCGATTTAACTAATAATTTCAAGTTATATAAAACTTCTCTCGTCAGAAAGATTTATCCGCTTTTGTCATCCTCCGATTTTGCTGTCAATGCCGAACTGGGATTTTATCCCGTCCTCATGCATGCCCGCATCGGAGAAATACCTGTCTCCTGGCAGGAAAGAACCAAACAGATGGGTTTATCCAAATTTAAAATATTAAAGGTTGGACCGTCCTACCTGAAGGTATTCATTAAATTATTACAATTTAAATATCTGTCTCCCAAAAAAACGAAATAAATGTAAGTTTATAATAACTCGATATCAATAAGTTCCTATGCCCAAAATATCCTCTAATAGCTATAGTCCCCACTACCTGATTTTCTTCTTCAGTTCTTGTATCTCAATTATCCTTTTCCTACTGTTGATTAAAACCATCCCTTTTCCTGTTACTACAACTGTTTCTGTAGATATTTTACCATTCTATAAACCTTATATACTGCCTCAATCAGAAAAAATAATAACCTATTTTCTGGCAATTATATTCATTCCGACAACAATCGTCCTACAGTTTCTTGTTTATGTTAAACTTTTCAATTGTTCATGTCTGCGCTGGATGAACTTATTCCCTTTACACTCATTATTTTTTAATATTCTCCTGATTACCGTTACGGGATTTATCATCCTTAAAAGTTTCTCACAACTGTCGGTATATTCAGATATTTTCCTTCCCGATAACAGCATTTTCCACCCGGCTTTTATTTTATTTTTTTTCCTGGGAATCATTTTTATCTCTTACCTCTACTATTTTCCTTTTTCCAAAAAAAATTTCCTTTATCTTCATAATAATTCCCAAAAAATTAACCTATTTCTGTCAATTTTAGCCATTTTGCTTATTATAATTACCCTTTTCGACAGAACTATGGATGACAAAAATGTCTTCATTGAGCGGACATTTCAATACGTTCACTCAGCTGTTTTTATTGGCCCTGTCCACGATATATTAAACGGTAAAGTAATTCTGGTAAATACAGACTCTCAATATGGCATTTTGATAAATTACTTGCCTGCGCTGATATTCAAATTGGTATCCCCCTTTATGTCTTTATCCTTTACAAGTTTTTTCTATTTAATGATCGTTTATGGAATCATTTATTACATTATTGCCTTTATACTGCTTAAATATAGATTTCATAGTCCGCTTTGGGCTTTAATAGGACTTGTTACTCTTTTCTCTTTGCATTTCTATTTGAGTTTAGACCGTTATATAAGACCAATGGTTTTTCCGATCAGATATCTTCTGGATATGCCGTTCTTCCTGATACTCTTTTCTTATTCAAAAGGAAAAACAATCAAAAAATCCCTTGTTATATCCATTTACCTTGCTTTGGCTATACTTTATAACTACGAAACTGGCATTTCTTTATCTGTGGCTTTTGTTTTTTATGAATTTCTCGAAAGTTGCAGATATTCGCCTAACTTAAAAACAGCCTTAAAAAAATCTGTCATTACTATTATTGTTTTATTATCAGCCCTTCTTTTAACAGGATCTGGTTATAGTATCTATGCAAAATATATTACCGGCAGTTTTCCGGATTGGTCTCGGGCGCTATTCTATATCAGAATATTTGGCTTAGGATTTATTGCTTCAAACTCTTCCCTTATTGGTTTCTACTTATTTCCGCTGGCTATTTACCTCATCTTCTTAACCAAAATTCTATATTCCTTATTTCAAAAAATATACTCTGATAATTTTTCCTGGAACGGCGCTCTGACTGCATATGGGCTTCTCATCTATATCTACTACATAGAAAGGTCTTATGTACTAAACGTGCCTGTATTATCTATTCCCGCAATTATCCTGGGTATTATATTATTCAAAGAATTATACTCAAAATATAGATTATTTTGCCCTTACTTGGCTTTAGGATCGTTCATTGTTTTCAGTTTTATCTTCTACGCTTACAGATTTACCAATAACTATAAATTCGAATATTGGAAGGGAGATTTAAGTCAATCGGAAGCTATTTATAATAAAATCAATGATTCAGCAAAAACAATAAATTATTATCAGCCGAGCGATAAAGCTGTCGCTGTTCTCTCCTATGTTGATACTCTGCTCCTTCTAAAGGCTGGAAAAACAAACAGTCTACCCTATTCCGCGACCCAAAATATATTTACGGCTTCCCAAGTAGATAATATTTTGAAAAATATAAAGACTGCTTCTCCCCGTTACCTATTTGCAGATTTTGATCCCTGGTTGGAAATAAATATTTATCCTTCTGTATTTGAATATATTCACGATAATTACCGCCTGGTCGAAAGCATAGGAATAATCAATGTTTGGGAAAAAAATATTTAAAATACCTATTCTTCATATTGCCGTTTTATTATCAGTTTCCACCAAAGTTTTAATAAATTCGTCCCCGTTTTATAAAGTCTACTGAAATTAAAAAACTGGCTTTTGCCTGAAGTTCGCCAGAAATGGTGTACCGGCACCTCAATAATTTTATAGCCGTGATAATCAATCTTCTTCACCAGCTCAGTACAGATTGTCCCAGTATTTTCAAAAAGTTTAACCTTGTCAAAAACTTTCCTTCTTATTAGCCTGAAATCACAGTCGGTATCCCTGATCGGAATTCCAAAGAACGATTTAACCAGATAATGATAGATTCTTCCGGCAATTACCCGATGCGGCGGGTCGCTTCTTTTTATTTTATATCCGTTAACCAACCCGATATCGGGTTTCATTTTTTCAATAAGTAAGGTCATTTCCCGCGGATCATATTGGGCATCGCAATCGGTGTAAAAAATCAGGTCTTTATTCGCCGCCGCAAAACCGCTCCTCAATGCCCCTCCATACCCCCTATTCTTCTCATGATCAATAATCCTTATCCGCCCGGGACCCTCATGCCTAGTAATCATCTCCAACGCTTCTCTGTCTTCTTTTTTACTCCCGTCATTTACTATTATTACTTCCCAATCATCCGTCCATTTTTTTGCCGTTTCAATCGCCAACGCCACCAAACTTCCCGCAGTCCCCCAATCATTCAAAAAAGGAAACATTATGGTTATTGAAGGCTTCTTCTTCATATTTCGCAATCCGACCTAAATACTAATCCCTAATCACTGATTTATACTATACTCATCTTATGTCCGCAATATTACCTCTGTTATCTTTTCTTTTAATCACTATAAGCATTAGTCTTAATAATGGCAGTTTTCTCGGTAATTTAAGTCCGGTTATTCTTCTTGCTATTTCCCAAATTCTTTTGGCTGTCTATTTATTTTCCCCTCCAAGAAAAAACCCTGCCTCTATTATTTGGCTGGAAGCCTCAGTTATCGCTGTTCTTGTCTTTTTCGCTCTTATTCCCGGCGGCTGGTGGATTAATGATAAAAATTCCATAACTTTAATCCAAACCCTCTCTTCACTATTGCTTCTCCCGGTATTCTTCATAATTGCCGGGAAAAAAACGTTAATTAAAAACGTCCTTGCCGTCTTTGCCTTCTTCCTTTTATATGCTTTTATTCTAAGGCTTATCATGCTCTTAGGCTCTCCCTATCCGGCTATAGATGTCTTCATTATCTTAAAGGAGGCCCCTCAAAAAATTCTTCAGGCTGTTAATCCCTATCAGACTCTATATACCTATGTTTTCCCCGGTATTAACCCCGATTATTACGCTTATTGGCCGGCTTCCTTCATTCTCGAACTCCCCGCGGTCCTCATCTTCAATGATCCCCGTTACCTGCTAATGTTTGCCGATTTGTCTGCCGGCGTTCTTCTTTTTATTCTTGGAGGTAAAAATGCTTCCTCACTCCTTATTTCAATCCTCTATTTCTTTCGTCCTATGTCCCTTTCCATAACCGAAGCCTCCTGGTTAACTCCTTTAAACTTCTTTCTAATTACAGCCATCTATTATGTTCTGAAAAAATCAAGAAATTACTTTTTAGCCGGAACGTTAATGGGTCTACTCGTTGCTGTTCAATTTTTTTTCTTTTTGTTATTTATTTATCTGGCCAAAAGTTTATATTTGAATAAAAAATTTATTCTCTCTTTTTTTATTACGGTAGCCCTCTTCGTTCTTCCTTTTTTTCTCCTAAATCCGGATAATTTTATCAATCAAACAGTAGGCGTTTACTTTAGAAATCCACCGCATCCCTCCATTCTTATCCATACTTCGTTAAGCTTAAATACGCTATTTTATGTTTTTACTACTCACGACCTGCCCTTGTTTTTGATATTTTCAGTTTATCTTATTATCTTTCTTATTACCTTGAGAAAAACTCACACCCTTACTGATTCGCTTCTTTACTTCACCTTAATGCTTTTAACCGTCTTTGTCTTCGGCCGTCAGGCTTTCATCAACTACTATTACCTTATTGCCTCACTCCTCCTTCTTTATCTGACATCTAAAACTTATGCTGATACCTAAGCGTCATATTTTGTATTTTATTCCAATTAATCTCCACCCAGTCAATAACCTCCTTAATACCGTCTTCCAGCCTTATACTTGGCTGCCAGTTTAAAGTCTTTCTGGCCAAGTTTGAATTAATAACATATATCTTATCCTGCCCTGGACGCTCCTTCACTGTTCGGGTGGCTTTTCTGAAATCATAGCCCATAAGAAGGCAAATAACTTCAACTATCTGTTTAACCTTCTTTCCACCCGCTTCAGGTGAAAAATGGTAAATCTTACCATTCTTCCCCTTCTCCATAGCCAAAAATATTCCCCGGCAAACATCTTTAATATTCAGATACGATTTGATCGCCTTTCCTCCCCCCTCAAGAGGAATTTTGCTTCCCTGTTTTAAGGAAATAATTGTTTTGGGAATAATGCGAAAAAGCTGCTGACCGGGCCCATAGACATTGGTCGAACGGATTAATATTGCCGGAAAATTCGTCTGCCTGATCAAAGCCAGAAGATACATGTCAGTTGCTGCTTTGGAAACAGCATACGGGGTTGATGGGTTATAAGAAGCATTCTCCAAAACATTCCGGCATGATCCATAAACCTCCGGTGTTGATATATGGACATAGCGTTTAAGATAAAAGGCATTTTTTAAGCTGTTGATTAAAGCAACTATCGCTACCGTATTGGTTTGAAAATATTGTTCCGGATACTGCCAGCTTGAGGACACCTCAATCAGTCCGGCAAAGTTGACAATATAATCAGGCTTAAATTTTTCTAAAATTCTGCTGACTTTCCTTAAATTCCTGTTCAAATCCGCCCGGTAAAAGGCAAAAGAAGGATTTTTGTGCCGCTTGTAGGGTAAAAACAGCGGTTCTTTTTCCGCCGAGCGGCTGATGCCAATCACTTCATTTTGACCGCTATTTAACAGCAAATCAATAAAATGAGCTCCGGAAAATGAGTTGCTGCCGATAACCGCTACCTTTATCATGTTAAAACGGGCCTGTGAATGCCGGATCAGGCACATCCGAAGGTATTTCCCTCTTTGCTTTTTCTACTTTAACTATGTGCTGTATTTTCTCTTTGTTTACCTTCATCATTGTCAGAATGGATTCTGCAATTTCAATATAAGTAGGATAATATTTCTCTGTTTCTCTTATGCTTGTCGAAGTCGGTATATCAGGCAAAGTAATAGCGCAAGGTGCGGTTTTTAAGAATTTGAATGCTTTTTTACATACTTGGGCTATCACCTCGGAGGCAAAACCGAATGTTTGATAACCGGTATCAGCAACAATCAGCCTGCCTGTTTTTTTTACCGATGATATAACCGTCTCCGTATCCAATGGTTTAATTGACCTGGCATCAATTAATTCGACTTTAATTTTCTCACTTCTTAAAATATGCGCCGCCCGCAAACCCTCAATCGTCATATATGAGGAAGAAACCAGGGTGATATCGCTCCCCTTTTTCACTAGCTTGGCTTTATTAAGAGGCACGGAATAATACCTTTTCGGCACCGAACCGGAAATATTATGAAGCCATCTGTGCTCAATAAAAATCACCGGATTGTTATCCCTGACGGAAGCTATCAACATTCCTTTGGCATCAAAAGGAGTTGCC
>Ga0155407_141_pt1 | contig 19835 bp, 17 predicted proteins | sample RifCSPhighO2_02_FD_106375 | JGI IMG/M metagenome (GOLD analysis project Ga0155407, IMG submission 106375) | Candidatus Gottesmanbacteria bacterium RIFCSPHIGHO2_02_FULL_39_14
TTAAGAATCTGGATATACTCGAAGTCTTCGCTGCCCTCGCGGAACCATTTCATTCTAACTCCAGAGACAACTTGGCCGGGTAATCCAACAATATCACCCGAATAAACCATAGCCCCTTCTCCGGGGACAGGAACACCACCCTGACTCAAAAGATTGGGATTATTCCAGGGATCGGAAGTCCAATTATCCACCCGCCAGAATTTGGTGCCGGTCAATCCCATGCTCTGATTAATAAAGCCCTGCATGATCCTGGCGTTTATGGGAGAGAAATCAATGGTAAATTTTGGGGAATACCCATCCTGAACCAAAGGATTATATGACCGAACTTGGGTGCCTTGATGATTTACCAGTTTATCGATATTGGCTTTTGCCTGATCAAAGTGTTTAGGAAGAATATACCAAATATCAGCAGCAGTGTGATCCAAATCGCTTCCCATCAGAGCATCCACGGGATAGGTAACTATTTCCGGTTGAATCCCGCCGGCTCTTAAGTTGGTTGCCCATTGGAGGAAAGTCGGGAATTGACTGGTGCAATTCCAGACTTCGTTGGCATAGGAGTTAAACAAACTGATATCTTTCTGATGGCGGGCAACTTCTGTTACCACATCCGAAACCAAAGGCGGCGGTCTGGCTGTACAATTATTATAAGTTGCTCCGCTTGGTGTAAAAATATTAATCTCATCTAATCCGTAATTATCAATTAGAAATCTCTCGTCGTTGATATTTACCTGTTTTGAGTTAAATCTGTGTTTAAGAAGTTCGATGTCTGTAGTTCTATTTTTGTAGGCTGGAGTCCAAATATGGGTTTGCCCTTTTAAAGATCTGGTTTTGGGGAGAGAGAAATTCCAGACATTTAAAGTGATTTGGGCGGAAACGTTTCCCTGATCGCTGGTGGCTGTAATAGTCCCGTTGTATTGTCCGGCAGCAGCATCAGGCGGCACATAAATATCAATCCAGACAGGCTGGTTTTGCCCGGCGGTGAGAGAAAAGGGAACAGCATCAAGCCGGCCGGTCAAATCATTTCCGGTTGTTGGATTTTTAAAAGGAATTAAAGCATCAGGATACCAACCGGGGCCCAAAGGCGGATTAGTCTTTCCAGTGTGATGCCTGCTACCTTGAGTGACATTTAGATAATGCTCCCGGTATAAAAAAAGATTATCCATTGAAATTACTGTCCCGTTCGGCCCTATTAAATTGGAAACGGTAACATTAACATTAGCCAGTCCATTACCAGCAGGAGCCTTGACGACTATTTGAAATGATTCATATTCATTTTTAGCAGAATAGAGGGTGATCGAGTTGGTTGTTTTTGCAGGATCGTTTTTGAATACCCTGGTCAGGCCGTCCTCAAGCCAAATACCGGGACCGGCCGAATAGGCTTTACCCGGAAATAAAATAATTAGCAGCAAAGATATTAAAATCTTGAGAAGAAAGATCATTTGGTATTAAGTATACTTCAATGACTCAGGTTTGTGCCTGATCATTTCAGTATATACCCATCTAATCCGTTTTTCACTCCGCTTGCCAGTTTCAAGCCGGAGTAAGATGGGTATATATACCATCTCTTGGACATCAATTAATATTTAACGCTGACGCTAGATTTCTCGCTACGCCTGCCTGTCAGTTTTTGGAAAAATTCGAACTTATTTCAAAGAAAATTGTTAAAGTGTTAGCTCGGCCGCTTTGCGGTCGAGCAGATAGCGAGGAGCGAAGCGACGAGCTTACCTTTTTGGTAATACAGTTCGAATTTGTTTGTAAAGCGGGTACACGCAATATTTTCTATAACAAAATATATCTAATATCTAACAATATTGAATTTTTTTCATTGGGATTTTTAACTACGTTTATATTCCAATTGGAGAAGGAGCGGCAATCTTTAAAGCGATATTTGTTACTGGTGTTGCTTCACGTAATAATGTTTGAACACTATTTACAACCGGAACTCTTCCTTTTATTCTATCAATCGCATCAGTCATAACATTAGCTAATAATTCATTATGATCTTGAAGAGCATCTCTTTGAAATTTATGAATTGCCTCTAATCCATCTACTAAATTTTTCCCTTCTTCACCAGAGATAGGAATTTGTTGATCTCCCTTCTTCTCGTCTGCAATAACCATTACCGCATCTCCTTTCGGAGTTCTGCAATAGGCAATTTTGCCTGTCGCAATTTTTCTATAAAAATTTGCGACTGATATTCCGCCTGGATTTGTTACATGAACAACTGTTCGATCTAAAAATTGTGTATCGGTATCAACAACAGCGTATCCTTCTGGTATTATTGGCTCTAAGGGTTCTTTATATTGAAAAGGGAAAGTGTCTTTTCCATCAGGACTATATGTACCACCTTCAATTACGGTAGTATCAGCGCTTACATAAGCAGATTCTTCTTGTTTAGGAAGTCTACCCTTCGGTAGTCTATCTTTTAATGGAACTAACGCTGTATCTTCTGGAACGTATGATGACATATATATTTATAGAGTAGAGTATTTTAGTTTTACTGTCAATAAAACTAAACATTATTAAATTTAAATGAATGAAATAAGTTCGAACTTCGTCCAATAGCCTGTACAATTTGGAAAATTGCGAATTCGTTGGATACGGCGCCGTAGAGCCGCCGCCCGATGCGAGCGCCGCAAAGGGGAAATTCAAATTCACCGAGAACCGCCGATCAGTTAAAAAGAAGTTCGAGACGACTTTTTTTACCATGATTGCTAAATCATGGCAATTATTTTCAGCGCGCGACTTTTTCTCGCCTTCGGCGAGAGAAATAAAAAAATAAAAACTATCAAAAATTAGTATAATGGGATTGGAAAGGAGTTTTAATCTATGAATCTCTTGTCAAATATGACCAAAATGAGCAAATGGAAAGAGAAAAAAAGTGTAGGCAAAAATAAAAGAATTCTGATAGGAATGACCGCTATTATCATGATAGTTATGGTGATCATATTATTCAATGGCTCTTTATTTAAAAGAATTCCAAATGTTCAAAAGCCTATTTCAGTAAGAACTAAAAAAGTATGTAACATTTCAACATTAAAAACAGTTGATGAAAATAAGGTTAATGATGATCAACCTGCGTTTTCACCATCTGACTGTAGTTTTTCGTCATACCAACCAATAATTATTTCCGAACTGGATCGTGCAAGCTGTAAAAGAGTTTCGCAGTATTTTATAAAAGATAAAAACTACGTATATAAGCAACAATACGATCCAGGCAGCTCAGATTATTCGAGTTATATTATCCTTAAAGAGGCAAATTCTGACACATTTGAAAACCTAAAATTCGGTTATTTTAAAGATAAAACTCATATATTTTACGATACAGGTGAGGGCTACGTTATAGTAAAAAAGGTTGACGTAAATTCAACCCAAATATTATCAACCCACTATATTAAAGACAGAAATGGTATTTATTTTAGTCAGCTCTATAAATCTTCAGAAATCGTTCCCTTAACCGGTTTTGATATAGATACTTTCAAACCAATCCAAAATACACAAAATTATGAACAATACTTTAAGGACAAGAAGGGAATTTATTACAACAGGGATCTTGGTGTATTAAGCCCTGAGAGTTCAAAAATTCAAGGCGCTGATATACATTCTTTTATCGTATTACCCCAATATCTTTTGGCAAAAGACAGAAATAACGTTTATTATGAAGGGAAAATTGTACCGGATATAGATGCACAAACATTTGAAGTATTAGATGGAGGATATTATAAGGACGCATACGGTGTTTATGTTCGAGGTTTTACCCCACTTCCAAATAGTGATCCTTGTACATTTCAACTCATAGGATATAAGAATCAATATGAATGGTTAGGATACGCAAAAGATGTAAATCAAGTCTATTATCGAGATTCAATTGTTGAAGGAGCTGATCCAGCAACTTTTCAGGCAAAAGAACCTGAGCAGGGTGTTTACGGAGGCTTTGATAAGTATTTTCAATACCAAGGTAAATACAGGATAAATAAATAGAAGATAAAGTTCTTTAATATTTTTCGTTTTTCTTTTGATCCCGATTTCATCGGGATTGTTTGAGCCGACTTTTTCGGAAGCGCGGCGCCTGCCTGCCGGCAGGCAGGCTTGAAATGGCCAATTATCGTTTATCTATTACCCACTGTTAATACCATAGACCCATTAGGGTGTTGCTTAGGAATGATTTTTTCTGTTAAGCTGGAATTACAACAGACGTGAAGAAGATATTAATTATCATTCTTTTGCTTGCCGGATTATTGGCAGCCGGAATCTTTATAGCGAGGAAATATTCCGTTAAAAAACCCCTTAAAACCGTAACTGAAACCCTGACCATTACAGCTACAAAGGAAGATTCGGCCGGGGTGGATACGAACAGTGAGTTTGTTCTCAACAGTCAGAAGTCGATAAAGACGGATGAGGTGAGGGATACCCTCATGGTAAAACCGGCTTTGGCCTATGATTTGACGGCAGTTAGCGATAAAGAGATAAAAATTAAACCCAAGGAAAAATTAAAAGCAGGGGAAGTCTACCGTTTTCAAATGCCCAAGCTGTTATCCTGGTCTTTCGGAATAAAGAGTCCTTTTAAAGTAGTTAATACCTTGCCAAGAAACGGGGCAAGCGGGGTTCCGGTTAACAGCGGGATTGAAATTACTTTCAGCTATGACGGATTTACCGACCCGAAAAATTATTTCGAAATCAGCCCTCAGACCGAAGGAAAATTTGAGAGGCATAAACGAGTGCTGGTGTTTGTTCCCAAGAGTCTCAATTACGGAACCATTTATACCGTTAAACTGAAAAAGGGATTGGGGCTGACGGGTAGCGGCGAGAAACTAACTGAGGATACTGTTTTTAGATTTGAAACAGCCCCAAAACAGGAGAGAACGGAACTCTTTATAGGATTTAATGGATCTTTAAACGAATTCTCGTCCATTGACAAACCGGCGCTTACCCTTTATATATCCGATCTGAATGCAGCCAGCAAGCTATCCGTCAACGTCTACGGCTACAAAAACGACAGCGAATTCATAAGAGCAATAAAAGACAAGGAAAAACTGCCTATGTGGGCCAGATACAACAGGGAAAAATATGTGTCGGATATAAAAGGATTGGTTAAAATCGCGTCTTTTGAGGCTTCGGTAGAAAGGCAGGATTACAACACTTACATAATGTTTCCTGAAAGCCTGAAAGAAGGCTACTATCTGGTTGAAGCAAGGGTAGCAGGCAGGCAGGATATGCCCGTTGCCCAGACTTTTTTGCAGGTGACGGATATTGCCGCCTACCTTACCAACACCCAGACAAAAACGCTGGTCTGGGCATTTGATTTGAACGGCAAGAAGCCCTTGGTCAATGCGGAAGTAAGCCTGATTGATACGGAATTAATTAACAAAACAGACGGGAATGGCGTGAGTACGTTTGAAACTCCGAAAGAGATAATAGACGGCAAATTGAATTTTTTTTACAGAGTAAAAGCAAGCGGAACAAATAAAACGCTTATCATTCCTGTTGAAAGTCAAGAGAATTACAGTTACTTCGGCCGGGGAGATTATCCGGCTGGTCCTACCGACAAATACTGGTCATATCTATATCTCGATCGGCCGCTATATTTGCCCTCCGACAGCGTGAGTTTCTGGGGGATGGTCAGAAAAAGAGACGGGAAAGACGCAGAAGCCAAGTATAAGGCGGCATTAACGGCAAGCGATTACCACGACTACAATTATGAACCGGTAAACATCTGGGAGCAGGAACTGAAGATTTCCGAAATGGATACCTTTACCGGGGAAATACCGCTTGTTTCAATGAAACCCGGATATTATTCCCTGACAATAACTGATGGCAAAAATACAATTACCAGCCGAAGTTTTTCGGTTGCGACTTACACAAAGCCTGCCTACAAGATAGAAATAGAACCCAATAAAAAGGCAGTATTTGCCGATAGCGAGGTGGAGTTTAAGGGCAAAACCTCTTTTTATGAAGGAACACCGGTCAACAGCGTGTCCCTTTCATATAATTTATCGGAGGGAGTTGAAAACAAAATTACGTCCGACAGCCGGGGAGAGTTCAGCGTCAAATACATTCCCAAGTACAGAGATTCGAAGGACAGCTATTATCCCCGTTATGACTATATTTCTGCCAAACCGGTGAATGCCGAGGAAGGCGAAATTGAGGGAACGTCCGGAGTCTTGGTTTTCGGACCCAGGATCGGACTGAAAGTTAAAAGCGAAACGGCCGCAAGCTCCGGGAAACTTAATATCAGTCTCTATAATATAGACCTGTCCAAAGTAAATTCAGCGGTTGTTAATACCGAGGATTACCAGGGAAGCCCGGCTGCAAACAGGGAAGTGATGGGGACTGTTTTTGAAAATTCCTGGACCAAGAAGGAAACGGGCGAGTATTATGATTTTATCAGCAAAACCGTCCAGAAAAAGTACGATTACATTCAGGTTAAAGAAAAATATGCGGATTTCAAGCTTACCACCGATAGCCAGGGACAGGCAAAATATGAAATCCTAATGAAAATGGGTAAAGGTTATGAGATTGAGATTGTGGCAGAAGACGGAAACGGAAAAACAGCATATACACAAACTTATCTTTATCCGAGAGGGGAATCTTCAAGTTACGGATACAGGCAGGATGATTATTATCATTTGGAATCCGGATTAGACCGCGAAAAAAGCGGATTCTCAACCGGGGAAAATGTAAATTTAATTTTTAAGAAAAGCGACCTTTATCTGCCGGAAGGAAGCAATAATTACTACCTGTTTTTGTTAAACAGCCGGGGGTTGAGGGATTATAAAACAGGGCAGCGTCCGGAGTGGCTGTTTGCCTACCGGGAGGAATTTGTTCCCAATGTCTTTGCAACCGGGGTTTATTTTAACGGAATAACATTTTTGAAAAGCGAGAGTTTGAATTTGCCTTTCAACCGGCAGGACAGGAAACTGACAATTAACGTTAACGCCGATAAACAGACTTACAAACCAAGAGACGAAGTAAAGTTAAATGTGGTAACCAGCGACAAAGACGGCCGGCCGGAGGCTTCCGAGGTTAATTTAAGCCTTATTGACGAATCGCTTTTCAAGCTTGAGGAGCAGTCGGTTGACATTTTATCCGAACTGTACAGAAATGTTCCAGGAGGAACTTTAAGCAGCTATTCATCACACAAGCTGCCGCTGCGGGCGGAGGGAGCAGAGGGCGGCGGTTGCTTTTTACCGGAGACTGAGATACTAATGAGCGGCGGAAAATCCAAGCCCATTGAAGAAGTAAGAACCGGGGATTTCGTTTTAACCCGGGAAAATCCCAACTCTTCCAAACTGGTTAAGGGAAAAGTTACGGCAACCTTCAAACATGAAGTTCCCGAATACCTTATAATAAACGGCGGACTGAAGGTGACTCCAGAGCATAACTTATTTATTAACGGAAGGTGGATGACAGCCGGAGAAGCAAGAGTCGGGGATTATTTACTTAACTCGCAGGACGAATGGATCAGGATTTTTTCAATCGAGAAAACCTGGGCGAAAGTTGCGGTTTATAATCTGAGAATCGATAAATACGAGACTTTTTTTGCCGGAGATTTTTACGTCCATAACCAGAAGGGAAGAGATCTTTTTAAGGATAAGGCATTTTTCGGCAATATCCAAACGGATAAGTCCGGACAAGGAACAGCCAGCTTTAATCTTCCGGATAACCTGACTTCCTGGAGGATGACTTTCCAGGGGATAAGCAAAAAGCTTTTGGCCGGAAACGGAACGAAACTGATTCCCGTAAAACTGCCGTTTTTTACCGACATGGTCACCAATACTGAATATCTGGCAGGGGATTTACCGGTAATTAACATCAGGTCATTCGGGGAAGAACTTAAGGAAGGGGAAGCGGTTGATTACACTTTCCAAAGCGACAGCCTGGGAATAAACAAAAATTTCCAGGCAAAAGCCTTTGAGTCTTTCCAGCTCCCTTTGCCGAGTTTAACGCAAGGCAGGCACAAATTTACTCTAACAGCCCGGTCGGGCCAGATGAGTGACAAACTGGCCAGGGAAATAAAGGTAGTAAACAGCCGGCTGGTTAAAGCAGAAAGCGACAGACAAGTATTAAATACGGAAACCAAAGTCAAGGGTGCTTCCGACGGAACAACAACGGTTGTACTTTCTGACGGAGGGAAAGGGAAATTTTACTATCCGCTTTTGGGTTTAAACTGGACTTACGGGGCACGGATTGACCAGAAGGTGCCTTCTCTTGTTGCCCGGAAATTAATCAGAGAGGTTTTCGGGAAGGATGCGAGCGAAAATTTTGAAGCGGATAACTTTGACTTTTCGATTTACCAGCAGAGCGATGGAGGAATATCCCTTTTTCCCTATTCTTCTTCCGAAGTATTGCTGAGCGCCAAGACAGCAGCAGTTGCCGGCGATTTATTTTCCAAACCGGCCTTAAGGCAGTATTTTCTGAAGATTCTTGAGGACAGGAAGGAAACGCAAGAAAATATGGCAGCAGCACTATATGGATTGGCGGCAATTGATGAACCATTATTAATACAAACAAAAAGAATGATTTCCGGCGAAAGCGGGTTTAAACCCCAGGAAAAGCTTTTGTTGGGACTTAGTCTTGCTTTAGCCGGAGACCAGAATGGTGCAGGTTCGGTTTATAATGAAATAATCAGCAAATACGGAGAGAGCTTTAAGCCGTATTACCGGATAAACACCGGAAGCGACCAGGATGATGTGCTTGAATCTACAGCACTGGCTGCTAACTTGGCTTCTTTGATTAACAAGAAGGAGGCAGAAGGAATGTTCGGGTATCTGGAAAAAAACAGGACAAGCGATATATTAATTAACCTGGAGCAAGCTCTTTACATCAAAAACAGCCTGCCGTGGACAGAGGATAAAAGCGGGGAGGCGGAATTTATTCTCGACGGCAAGACCCAAACCGCCAAAGTTGAAAAAAATAAAATCCATAAGATGGTGCTTACGCCTATACAGCTTGAAAAACTGAAATTTAATAAAATTTCCGGGGAAGTGATTCTGACCAGTTATTACCAGGTGCCGTTTTCGGAGGCAAATGTCAAGAAAGATAATAATATCGGTCTTACCAGGAATTTTTACAATTCATCCGGGGCGGAAACTACAGAATTTAGTCAAAGCGAACTGGTCCGGGTTAACCTTGGCTACCGGATCGGGAAAAAAGCCCTGGACGGATGCTATCAAATAAGCGATTTTCTGCCATCGGGACTTAAGGCAGTCACCAGAATGCACCAGCCGGGATGGGATACCGGGAATGTATGGTATCCCTACAGCGTAAATGGGCAACAGGTTAATTTCTGCGTTTTTAGCGGCGGGAATTACAGGCCGATAAATTATATAGCACGCGTTGTTGCTCCGGGGGAGTATGCGGCGGAAAATGCCTATATCCAGTCGGTTGAATCGGCCGAGAGTTTCAATATAAGCGAACGGGACAAAATCGTCATCAAGTGAAGAAAATATTTCTTCTTTCAGCTTTATTTACAGTAGTTGCTGTTGTTATTTTAGGTTATTCCAACAGCCGGTTGCCAAGGTTTAACCTTGACAGGAAAAAGCTCTGGCACAAATCAGGAAATAATGGTTATTTCATTTTCCTATTGACAAAGTTATGAAATTATTTCATAATAATGTTATGAACTATCAAAGAGTGACTGTCAGTTTGCCTAAATATATTTATGAAGATCTGGTGAATTTGCTGGGTAAAGGCAAAATCAGCAGTTTTGTGGCTGAGGCAACTGAAGATAAAATACTTAAAAAGAAATTGGAATCAAAAGATCCGATAAAAGCATTTCTTGACCACAGAAAAAATCTGGAAAAGATTCCTGATTTCAATATTTTATCCGCAATTCATAAAGGAAGAATGTGAAACGATTGGTAATTGATGCTTCAGTTATTCTGAAAACTTTACTGAAAGAAGATCCGAACGTTTACAAGACATTTGAAACTTTATTGAAGAAAGCTATCAAGGGTGAAATAAATCTTCTTTCATCCAAACTGTTAGCCATTGAAGTTGCAAACGGATTACGGTTTTCGCTTCAAGATAAAAAAGCATCCCTTAATATTTATAAAGATTTTCTAAACCTTCCCATCAAAACAATAGTACTGACTAGGGTCCAGAAAGAAGAGAGTTTGCGGATCGCATATGATCTCGGCTCTTCGGTTTATGACAGCAGTTACCATATTTTGGCAAAAGCCCAGAGAGCGGTATTTTTGACTGGCGACGGAGTTTACTTTAAAAAAGCAAATATATTGGGAGATATAGAGTTTCTTGGTTAACAAAATCATAAAATTTATTTTCCCCCTCATTTTTATTACGGCGATTATTTTTACTTTAGCCTTTTCAGACAGCCGGTTGCCAAGGTTTAACCTTGACAGGAATAAAACCTTGACAGGAATAAAATTGAAATTTCAAATTTTAACAAGAGCGAATTTTATTCTTCTTTGAATTATGGATCCATTGATCCCGAAGCAATTTTTAATTCAGAGAAAATGGTAAGCGCTGCGATTGTACCGCATTATTATCCAGCCGGTTTTATGATTGCCCGGTTGCTGCAAACTGTGGGAGGGAATATTGAAAGAGTGGTCGTAATCGGGCCCAACCACAGGGAAGCGGGCGGATCTGTCATAACCAGCGGATCAGCTGACTGGGAAACTCCATTTGGCATACTGGAAACGGATAAAGAAACGGTAAATGAATTATACAACAAAGGACTTGCGGCGGTTGATGAGGAAGTTTTGGAAGGAGAACAATCGATTGAAGTCCTGGCAGTTTACATTAAATATTTTCTGAAAGACGCAAAAATCGTGCCTGTCGTTTTAAAACGGGCGGTAACTGATGCCGAGACGGAAAAACTGGCAGATTTTTTTTCCAAAAAGATTGGAGCGGAAACGCTAGTTTTGGCTTCGGTTGATTTTTCGCATTACCTGACGAAAAAAGAGGCGGATGAGAAGGACAGGCAGACAGGGGAGATGATTAAGAATTATAGGATTGCTGATCTTGACGGTCTGGATTCTGATTATCTTGATTCACCGGGGGCAGTGATAACCCTTCTTAAGTTTGCCCAGAAGAAGAAACTGGGACAGCCGGAGGTTATTGAGCATATTAATTCTGCAGATCTAACCGGGAGCAACCCGAAAGAAACCACAGGTTTTTACCTGATTGTATTTAAATAGTTATTTTTGATAAAATTAATTTATATGAAGAGAGAAAATCAGGAAAAAATTATCAGTTTATTGCTTTCAGGAAAACATCCTAAAGCCAAGCAATTTGCAGGTAGACATGTAGCGGTAGTTAATAAAGAAGTTCTTCCATTAAAAGAGGGAGAGGATGCGGTTATTCAAATAGATAAACTTGAAAAAAAATACGGTAAAACTCCAATAATAATTTTCGTTCCCAGACAAGATATATCATATATACTGATATTATGCCCCAAATAGTTTCCTTTCCCTTTAAATTTATCGGTCAGACAAAACTCGGAAAAATTTATCGCCCCTATGCCATTGTTGAAATCTTTTCCAAAAAAAGAAATAAATGGCAACCAATTGAGATGATTATAGATTCAGGGGCGGATTATACACTACTGCCTAAACGATATGCTGTTATACTTGGAGTTGATTTGATAACTGACTGTTGGGTAGAAGTAACCCTAGGAGTCGGAGGATCAGAAACTGTTTATCAATGTAAGAATCTTCTATTAAAAATAAATAACTTCAAACAAGAAGTACCCGCAGGATTTATAGAAAGAGATGATTTACCCCCACTTTTGGGAAGATTGGGTTGTCTGGAAGATTTTAAGTTAATAATGAAGAATAAAATCAGCTTTTTTGGAATATAAAATAATTGTCAGAGTGATAAAATAAGGACTATTATCCCGTCCGGGGTTCAGCTCCAATAAACCGTTTATTAGTAACAAAACCTAAACCCTTTAAAAATGTTATAGAGTTGGAGATACTTTCTGGAGTTGTTCTGATCCAAATGATAAAAGATGTCTGCCACCACCAAAAAAGCCCGGTAAAGAGCCTACGCCTACTGCTGTGCCGCCTCCTACAGGAGACAATTATGCTCCCAAAGGATATATAGACGGGACGTCAAGCGGAAACTGTAGTGTGTCAGGGTGGACATGCGATTTGGACAGCCCGCAAACAGCTTTGACAGTTTACTTTTCTAGTGAGCGGAAATCTTTGGGTTCAACGGTGGCCAACCAATCAAGACCTGATGTTGCCAGTGATTGCGGCGGCTATCCGGGTCACGGTTATTACTATCAATTCAACCGGACTGAAGCAGGAATCTTAAAACTGCGGTTGATAGAATTATATTGACAATTTTCTAATAAATATCTTATGATTAATTAGATTAGACAAATATCAAGAGGAAGGTGAATGACAAATTGGCTAAAAAGAAGATTGAAGAACATACTAATTTAAAATTTTTTCTGATAATTTTTTTATCTCTTTTAGTGATTCTTGGAGTTGCCTGGTACGTGAACAGATATTCTGAAAGATCAAGTGCAATCGCACCTAATTACGGAAGAAGCTGCTATTTCAGACCTACAGGAAATACCGAATGCAATGCCAATAAAGCTTTTTGTACAGAATACATAGTTACAGGACCTAAACCAGGGAGGAATTGTAGTTACATTGGCCTGAAATTTTGGAGTTGCTCTAACCCGAATGATGAGAAATGTTTGCTTCCAAAGCCTACAAAAGATAAAGATAAACCGCCAACTGCGGCACCACCTCCAACAGGGGACAATTATGCTCCCAAAGGATATATAGACGGCACATCAGGGAGCAATTGCAGTGTTTCTGGATGGGCATGCGATCTGGATAGTCCGAAAACTGCACTTAAAGTATACTTTTCCAGCGAACGGCGATCTTTGGGGTCAGTGGTTGCAAACCAATCAAGACCTGATGTTGCCAGTGATTGCGGCGGCTATCCGGGTCACGGTTATTACTATCAATTCAACCGGACTGAAGCCGGTATTTTATTCTCAGGTGAGGACGATTGGCCGATTGATGCCGATGCGCAGAATGTCAACAGTAAAGGCCGACCGGCAGGCGGAACAAACGATCTGAAAAATAGCAGCAAATTTACCATAAACTGCGGTTGATAGAATTAGATTGTTTATTCTGCGGGGCGTTGGGATGCTAAAACCTAGGACTCCGCCAAAGGCGGACAGGCCGTCCCAGAATCCTATTTTCTCGATCAGTAAATAACATTCCAGGGGTATTCGATTTTTGTAAATTGCCATGTGTCTTCCATAATTTGGACAATATTTCCGAGGTTTTTTATATCCTCTCTTACTTCAATTTTATATTTTTCCTTATCTGGCGTTCCATCAAGGTCTTTTTGCGCCCAGATTTTGCTATCGGTAATAATAAAGGATACAGGACCAAAGCCCGGTCCGTGAGGAAATATTTCCAGACCGTTTTCATTTAATTTGACGATTTTTGAATCTGCAAAAATACAGTTATTGGTTATTTCACCCTGGTAATTGTAAAGACAACCACGGCCTTCCAATCGGGATTTCAGAACAGAAAGCTGAAGCGGATTTATCATGACAAATCCCTCATATAATGTCCTTGCACCGGAGCCCGCATAATTTTGCATATCCGCCTTTTCTGCAGATAAAACCTCGATGGCTCCGGCCACTGCATATTTGCTGTTTTTTACTTCTTGCAGAAACCCCGTAACTTTTACAAATTCACCTGCCCCCGGAGCGCCTGATGTAATATCAAAGTCATTTTCAAACAGTTTTTCCCCTCCGAGAGCGTAGTAAATTCCTTCTTTGGTTTTTAAGCCGATTGCACATTCCATCGTTTGTATTCCTTCAGTATCTTTGTGAGGAAGGCAATCGATCTGGCCTTCAATAGTTATCTTTGATGCTTTTGAGCGGTCATATTCAACATAGTCCGGGTCGGTCGAAATTATAAAATCTAAAGACAGTAATTGGCCGGAGGTTAGCGATACCTGCTTTTCCTGCTGAAGATATCCTATTTTGTAAGTGCTTAATTTGAATGTACCATCCGGCAACGGCCATTCATAATCGCCACTTGCGTTTGTGAATACTTCTATATTCGGATGGGCGACTGTCCAATCGGTAACAATAATTGATACGTCCTTGACAGGGTTGCCGGATGTATCAATGACTTTTCCGCGAACAGTTCCTTGGAGACGAGATTGGGTAGTATTCGGGCCATCAGGGATTTTGGAACTTTTCAGCAGAGCAAAAATGACTACTGAAATAATTATAAAAATTGCCAATATGCCGGTTAATAACCTTTGTTTTATAAACCATAATTTCATAGATTAATTTCAGGTTAGCACAAAATTGACTAATTAGAAAATATAAAGCAAGAATTAAAAGTGTTTAATCTGCGGATTGTCAGGATGCTAAAACCTAGGACCGTCCCAATATGGTATATCTTCCGGCCGGGCTTTACGAGTCGGGCATACTTATGGTTATTAAGGCCCTTTATGATTGGTTTTATGAGGGATACATTTTCGACATTGTCTATGATACCTCTGGTACGGCGCTTCCGTCAGGACCCGATACTTAAACCTTATCCGCCTCTTTTTCAGGGTATGTATAGGATACCCAATCAGCTTCAGGAATTTCTGAATAATTGTTACCTTGTGAGGAATCCTGTCTGAATAAGTGCAGTCTGTCTGCTTCACGGTGCCAGAATTCAATAACGTTACCGTTATAATCCGTGACAAAATCTACAATATTCATAACCCGATCTTTCCCATCAATCTTAACAACGCATTTTATGGGATCGTCAGGAATTTTCGGTTGGAGCTTTTTAAACTGCCAGGACTTTAAAGGCTGATATAACCTTTGTCGTAACCATTGGATATTTGCATCAAACCCCCAGAAGTCAGAATTGAGATAATGAATAATATGATCCCAATAGGAATTATTTCCTAATTCCTCTATGGAAGGACGGTCGTATAAAGGAATCAGTCTTTTTATGTTAACCCCGGTAGCTGACTCAATCCAATCTATATTTGAAAGCAGCAATTCCAGAATGCTGGAATTACCCAATACTTTCTCCTTTATTCTATTTGCCGTAATCGGTAGATGTTTTTCCGGCAGAGGTCTGTTTGAAATATTTATTCCTTTAATAAAAATGGGTAATTCCAACAATTTCGCCAGCATCATTTCGGCATGGGAATAAAGGCCGCCTTTTGCCGGCATACTATAAGCGTCACAGGCAATTAGTGTAGTGAAACTTTTTCCGGCTGCCAATAAATTAGTCCCATATTCTGCTATCCCGTAAATCGAATATTGAATATAACTATGAGAAGCAGTCCAACCACCGTTACGCACTCTAACCACTTCATCCTGTAGCTTTTTAAGCTGCTCAACCGAACTTAAAGCACCTGAAATGAAAAATGCAGGCCTGTTGATTCGTGTCCGTGAGCTTTCACCGGGCTTCATTGCAGGAAAATCCAGACCTCTCAAATTCCCCGGGTGTATAATCCCCATGAATCCTTTCCCGACTGTAAAACTGTCGGAACCCGGATAAGTTTCTTTGGTGATTATCCTTGCCATAAAAGACCTATAATTATATCATGATTGAAGTATAATTCCACATATACGCGAGACACCATCATATAATTTCCAAAGAGTAAAGTTATTATAATTCGAGAGTAAAAGATAAAAGTGTTTAATCTGCGGATTGTCAGGATGCTAAAACCTAGGACTCCGCCAAAGGCGGACAGGCCGTCCCAAATTCGCCAGATTCGCTATTGACAGTTGTCACTAAATTGTATAATCTAGTATATACATGAGGATTCAGGCAATAGTAGAAGAATTTGATTGGGATGAAGGAAATATTGCCAAGAATTTAAAACTGCATAAAGTTACTACTAAAGAAGCAGAGGAAGTATTTTTTGATGATAAGAAACGTGAATATCCTGATCCTACACATTCTGAAAAAGAAGCCAGAAAGATAATCGTGGGAATAACAAAAAAAGGAAGGATCTTATTTATAGTTTTTACAATTAGGAGAAATAGAATTAGAATAATTTCAGCCAGAGACTTAAATAAAAGAAGGGAGGCTGATTTGTATGAAAAAGCCACTTAAACTACCAAAATTTAAAAATGAGGATGAAGAAAGAAAATTTTGGGCAAGAATTAACCTTGCCGATTATTATGAACCTAGTGATGCCGAAAAAGTGAGTTTTCCAAATTTGAAGCCTACAACCCGCTCGATTTCCATAAGAATTCCTGAATATCTACTGAATCGAGTGAAGGAGAAAGCAAATGAGATCAATATTCCGTATCAATCTTTGATAAAGCAGTATATCAAAAAGGGAGTTTTTTCTTCGGAATAAATCACGTTCTAATTCTAATCCAAAAATTGAAAGGTGGAGAGGATTTGGTCAAACAGTTGTGTATTTTGTTCGACGTTTTGCGGGCTATTATAAAAAATGAACTGAATAGGAGATTCATCTTTTAAAATTATGGCATCCTGTTACATCCGGAGATCCGGAGTTTACCGAAAAACTGGGAGAGGTGCAGGATGAGGCGAAATGCAGGGAGTGGGAACTTGCATATTTGAAATAGGTCGCCTAAATAAATCACTTGAGATAATTACCCCGCCAGATCATGTAGTCCTGGCCGTCGACCCGAGCGTTTGAGTCAAAATCACCGATTGAGGCTCCACCTGAGGCTTGGGAGTTGTAGTTTGCCCGCCAGACCATATAATCCTGACCGTCGACTATGTTGTCGGAGTTGGCGTCCCCCGGCTTGCCGCCAACAGGAGGAGTATTGGTGATGGGAGGAGGAGTATTGGTAATTTGAGGCGGGGGAGTGTTGGTTGGGCCATTGCCGGTCGACAATTCCAGCCAGCCAAGATCAGGAGCAGTACCGGAGAAACCGGGAGGAGCGAGGCCGAACTCCCGGTAATAAGAGTCAACGTTAAGACCGGAATTTACAGCCGGACTGCCATTTGTCAGCTGGTAACTGCTAAAGTCTGGAGGTGAGGCGGCATTGGCGAATTTGGGATCAGCAAAGAGATTGGGATTTTGCAGGTTGCTCCCCTGGCTATCCTGAGCGTTACCAAAAAAGAGATTGTGCGAGGCGAGGGAGCTGCCGGAGACATTTTTTAAGGCGACTTTGCCGTTATTATAAAAAATATTATTATGAACTTTCATATTAGCTCCGCCGATGATGCCGCCCCAGGAGTTATTGACAAAAGTATTGTGAAGAATAAAAGCCGGTTCAGGCAGAGCATAACCGACATCGGTCTGACTGGAGTTACCTCCTTGCGTTGTTCCTAAGCCCGCCTGACCGCTGCCGATAATTAAATTATTGGCAATTAAATATTTACGCTTGGTGAGAGTGCCGGTTTGGTCGATGAGCTGGATGCCGTCGTTGCGGCTGTTATAGATGATATTGTTTTTAATAATTATTTGGATAACGCGGGAGCCAGGAACAGTGTAGAGTCTGTTTTCAATGCCGTCACCGCCGCCGACTCCATCTTTAAGGATATTGCCGAAGATATGGGCTTCGGAGGCGCCGTCGATGTCAATCGGATCGTCGCTTTGGCCGGTGATGATATTGTTTTTGACAATACCGCTGGCAGCTTCGTAACTGAAGCCGTCGTCGCTTCCCTTAAGGACAAAACCGATAAATTCAACATGATCACCGGATTGGAATACTCCGTCAGTATCAAGCGGAGTCTTGAACTGTATGACGTGACTGCAAGTACTGTTGAGAATGGTCTGTTGACTGGCCGGGGAGGAGGTGGCCGGATTCTGGGCTTTTAAGGCTATTCTTTTGGTTCGGTTGCCCGAGAGGCAAACGTCATAAGAGCCGGGAGCAACAATTATTTCATCGCCGTCGGCAGCTGCATCATAGGCAGCCATGACGGTTGAATAATTCTGGGGTACGTTCAGGGTAGCTGCGCGGACGGGGGAGGCAGCAAATATTGGGAAAATCAACAGAAGAAAGAAAAATATAGATGGAAATTTCTTCATATTCTTATATTATACTTCAATGATTCAGGTTTGCGCCTGATCATTTCAGTATATACCCATCTAATCCGTTATTCACTGCTTGCCAGTTTCAAACCGGAGTAAGATGGGTATACAGGGTTTTTCTACTTAGAACAAACTAGGTTGCTTGGGGAGCTTAGGAAGTTAAAGAGGTGTAGATTCTGGTTAGGCATAAATAAAAGGACGATATATTCAGATGATAACATATTAAGTCGGGGATAATGGAATTGAAAAGATAAAAGACTGTTTACTCTGCGGGGCTTTCTGACGCTAAATCAAAGTACCGTCCCTAGGGGTAGTAATACTGACATTTAATCTGGAAATGTCATGGAAAAGAGTTTTGCTAGCAGCCGCACTGCCTACCATATGTGGAACATTATGTGCATCATATTCTCCGGCGATCAAACGATCCATTGATTTAAATAGAGGGCCACCCGGATATAAAACTTTTGATGTATTATTCTGTTTACAACTGATAAAGGAACGTTTTCCTTCCGCTTCTGATTCAATAGTTGTATAAAATCCGGTGGGGATGAAAATAAACATTGTAGATGCGTCAAATAAATCAAAATAGGGATCGCCGGCTAATAATCTAGCAGATGATAAGCGGGAGTAATATGCGACATCTAATTGGTTCAATTGTTCGGCTAATTCAGGAGTTGTAGATGCAGGAAGACCTAGAAGTTCACCCCGGCTGGTGATAAAACCGCCATTAACAAAAAGGGATGTTAGTTTTTGCCATGCCGAAACAAGCGATTCCTTTACCTGAGGTATGATTTGCGTGTTAAAACCTGGAGGAGGGTTGTCCAAAGCGTCCAAAATTCCCTTTGTACCAAGTTCAATTCTTATTTGAGTTAAATATAACCGTTTATCATAACGTTGACTCCAGGTATAAGGAGAGTGAGGTTCCGGCGGGCGAGCATGTAATCTATATTCTGGTTCTAACGGTAGCATTTTAAATCGATTTATAGATTAATTAACTAATTTGACAATCTAAATCGCAGATAATAGCCATTAACACAGTGAATGTCAAATTTGCTCAGGGTACCGGCATATTTGACCACCTTGGTGAAATATATTTATTTACTTACGTAGCGGTGGAGAATTGAGGAGGCGAGTGTCTGATAAGGAATGCCATCCTCTATTGCTTTTGCTTTAAGTCTGGCTAAAGTTCTCTCTGAAAGCCTAATATTAATATTTTTAGTTTTATTAAGAGTATTTCTGGCAATAGCCATAGCTCTTTTCCTTTCTTTTTCAAAATTCTTTACACGTACATATTTACCTGTTTCAATAGCCTTTAATATTTCTTCTTCTTTGGTTAATTCAAAATACTTCATTTTTTACCCCCTTTTTTTAAATATTTTTTTGTTAATTTCCGGCTAGGAAATATCGTCTTTAAAAATTGTTTTTCTTTATCTTCTTTAAAAAGATATGTTTTGTCAAGATTAAAGGGGATTAAGTAACTATTCAGTCTTCTGATACAACGTCGTCATCGCGAGGCTACGAAGTAGCCGTGGCGATCTTTAGAGATTGCTTCGCTATGCTCGCAATGACAAAATGCGTATCAGGAGTCTGAGCTCTTACGGGATTAAAGAGGCGGTAATATAAAGGAGTTTAGGAAGCTAAGAATAGTACACTCCTGGAGTGTATATGTGTACATCTTAGGGTGTGATTTGAAAATTAGTGGTGAGGATGTTTAGGCCGGTTGGGGCGTCCCAGGTACCGGTATTGGCGAAGCGGACGGAGTAGGCGGGATTGTTTTTAAGGGTGGGGGAGGCGTCGGGGAGGAAGAGGCTTAATTTGTAAGTTCCGGGCGAGACATTTTGTGGTATTGTGATACT
>Ga0155407_142_pt1 | contig 19526 bp, 18 predicted proteins | sample RifCSPhighO2_02_FD_106375 | JGI IMG/M metagenome (GOLD analysis project Ga0155407, IMG submission 106375) | Candidatus Gottesmanbacteria bacterium RIFCSPHIGHO2_02_FULL_39_14
AGATACTTTCAATTAAACCAACAGTACCCAGCTTGTAGCCTGCCTGTTTGATATAGGAATCATAAAAAGCCGTTAGCATGACTCTAAAAAAACGCCACCAAATAATGGGGGCATGATGGCTTTTCAACCTTAAATCAGCTTCTATTTCCGACCAGAGATTAGTTTTGACAACCATAGCGGTAATATTCTGGTGAGTATAATGATAAAGCGGATTTGTTAATTGCCCAACAGAGCCTCTCATACGGGGAGTTTCATGGAGTGGCCCGAACCAACCAACGAGCATGTCTTTTTTCATAAGTCTGATCATTTTTTCCGTTGTTGGCCATTTTTGACCAAAAAAATAATTATGGCGGTCAAGGCGGTAAGCTGAAAACAGAGGATTTAACAAAGTTTCCTCAATTTCCTGAGCAAGCTTGGTAGAAACCAACTCATCCGCATCAAGATAGAACAGCCAACTATGCTTGGCTTTTTCCCGGCCTAAATTTCTCATTCCGGAAAAATCCAAACCTTTGAAAGGATAAATCTTATCAGTATAATTACGGGCAATTGAGAGAGTCTTGTCGGTTGAATTATTGTCAATAACAATTATTTCATCGGCAAAACCAAGGCTTTTTAAACAAGCCGGCAGATTTTTTTCCTCATTTTTGGTCAGAACTATGGCTGACAATTTCATAAGCTGCCTTTCCCCATTTTTTGGAAATAATAATCAAGAACCGCTTTTCTTTTCAAACCAGTAGAAAACAGGTCTTTAAGACTTTCCCGGAAAAGAGCAGCTTTTGTCCTTATTCCGGCATATTTAAAACCGAAATAGAGCCGGTTTCTGGTCTGATAATACTGATGGACAGATGAACCGGGACCGGAAGAACTGCCGGCATTTTTATGCCAAAGGTAATAATGAGGATAATAAATCACCTGAAAGCCGGCACTGACCGCCCTGAGGGAATAATCCACATCTTCGAAGTAGAGGAAATAATTTTCATCCAAGAAACCAATTTTGGAGATGACTTTTTCTTTTATTAACATACAGCAACCGGTGGCAAAATCTGTTTGTATGGAGCGGTCATACTGGCCTTGATCGACCTTGTCAACACCCCGATGTTTGGGGTAGACACCTTGCCAATCAATTTGACCTCCGGCGTACCAGATTACTTTGCCCAGATCTTTTTTGCGGTATCTTGTCTTATGAAATTCATAGCCTTTAGCAAAATAGATTTTGGGAGAAAGAATTCCGATTTTATCCGATTTTTGGGCATAAGAGATGAACCCGGGAAGGGATTGATTAGACAGTAAGGTGTCGTTATTCAGAAGAATCACCGAGCGGGCGTTTTTTTTTAGTGCCATTCTGATACCTAAATTATTGGCAGAGGCATATCCGAGATTTTTTGGTGAGTTAATAATATACAGATGAGAATATGAATTTATCCGGTCGGGAAGTTTTTCAGAACTGTTATTGATAACAATAGTTGATAAATTCCGGCCGTTTTTATAGATAGAATCAAGACAATCAAGAGTAATTTGAGGATCGGAGTAATGGACGATAATCAAGAATGTGCGATTCATGAATTTAGAGAGCGCAGTATTTTTAGATAAAGCGAAGAAATAAAATGGCGGGGTTTTTTAAGAAGCTCATTGGCCAACCAATATTTTTTTATTTTATCAGCATTATCGGATAATCTTTTGTACTCGGAGAGGGAAATATGTTCTTGTCTAAAACCTGATAATTCCCAGAGTTTGAGGATAACCACCAGTTCTGAAAAGGATTGAAGAAGAGCCAGGCTTAATCCGTGAAAGCCGTCCCGGTAACCCTCGAGGAGAAAAAATCTTTTGACGAATTCGTTGACGGGATAAGAAAACATCATTGACAGCTCGGCTTTTTTGTTTTTAAGAAAGAGTTCTTTTGCCTGGATGGTGGTATAGCGGTTTAACCTTTCCAAATATTGCTCGAGAGAATCGTAATGGTAATGTATAAGACTTAAATCTTCTTGGGCGGCTAGTTCCCGACCTTCACCACGGGTTATTGGCACGCCGTGGATTTCACCGCTCCAGATGACCGATCCTTTTTTGAAAAACCTGATTTGATGATCAGGCCACCAGCCGGAGTGTTTGATCCACTTACCAAGAATAATATTTTTGCGGGGCAATCGGTAGAATTTAACCTGTTGTTGTTTATCCCCCGACAATTGACGTAATTTATCTCCGAGTGTTCGCGGTACCACTTCATCGGCATCCACAATTAATAACCAATCTCCTTTGGCTTTGCTGATACCGAAATTTCTGGCTGATTCAACAAAACCGGTATAGGGATGAGAAAAAACAGAAACAGGAAACTCTTTGGCAATGGTGAGGGTTTTATCGCTTGATCCCATGTCGATTACTACAATCTCCTGAACAAAATCCAAAGAAGTCAGACAACGGGAGATATTTTTTTCTTCATTGAAGGTATGAACAATGGCTGAAATCACAGCTTAATCTTACCATGCACCAGTCTCCGAATTAAATCGAGAGACGGTTCACGGCTTGGCAATTAATGGCGGGATTAATAAAATCGGGAGCATAGAAAAAAAGAAATTTATCAAAATCGACTGTTTTGAACTTAGACAGGACTTGAAAAGGAAAATTAAATATACCTAAAAACGGCCAACGACTTTTAATGCCAAGAAGTTTATCCGGATAAAACGGTAAGCCAAAATAGTAGACATTATCAATTCTAGAAAAAAGAGGAGTAATTTTCAGATTGTCAGGGCGGCCTGTCTGAATGGCGAGAATTAAATCGTAAAAATTCCTGATGAGAAAATTATTAATCAGGAAATTTCCACGAGATATAAAAATCCGGCGAGAGTTAAAGACGATGTCGTCGGGTGTTAAAAGCAGCTGATTTTTTTTATTATTGGCGACGAATTCGAGAAAAAAACGGTCTTTTAGACGGGTAAAACGTAAATCCCTAATATTTCGAGCGATTATCAGATTTTTTCCCGTAAGGGCACCATCCAAACAAGCAGGGACAATCAAATTAAGATTTTTGCCTGTCTGTTTATAAAAGACATCGTTGAAGAAAAAAGGCGGATCATAGATCCTTAAATCCTTGAAGATGAGCGTTTCCCCCTCCCTAACAAAATAAGCTCTATAGCGGGGATAATTAAACCAATAACCTTGTCTACTGTTATCCAGATAACCGGGGCCGGATATAACCGAACTTTTGGGAGGAGACTGAAGGAAAGTTTCGGCAAAATCCTCCATGGTAACAAATTCTGCCCAACTAACCGCCGCGATTTGTTTTTTAAATTCATCCAGATAAGTATAACCTTCCTGTCCAGCTTCAAGACCAATAGTCAACTGATTAATAGAATTGGCGGAGGATAAATAAATTCCGGAAAGATGCTTAAAGTAATCAACATCCAAACGGTGAGCTTTGACATAATCATTAGCCTGAACGCTGTAGGTGGAATGGTTAACTGTTAAACCATAACCGGACAAAGGGTCACGGGCAGCCCACTGAATTTTGACTATTCCCATATTATCCTGTTTATTTTGGGCAGGAAGAAGAGAATTATACTTTGAAGGAAGATAGGCAACCCCCCAAGGTTTTCCCCACAGTCCATAGGTATCAGTCTGATATTGATCAGCTACATCCAGAACGGCTTTGATATCATATTTTATTTTCAGGTAATTTAAAGAAACTGTATCAAGATACCAAGCCCCAACCGATTTAGGAGAAGTATTGAATATTTGGCGAAAACGGAAAAAGGCCTGGTCGATCATTCTTTTCCGCTCGACAGGGTTATAACCTGATAAAAGAATCTGATTGGCGTGTGCTTTGTCACCTATGCCGTAAAGAAAAGAGGAAAATGAATCATTGGCCAGAGATTCATCCACCTCAAGAAAAAGACCAATTTCAAAATTGTTAGGGAACCTTTTGATATAATCGATCACCTCCCGATCATTAAGGTTTTGGTATTGAAGAAGGATAGTTGAGGGTATATTTTGTTCAACTAAATAATCGAAAAGAGGTTTAATCCTGTTTATATCACTCCAATATTCCCGGCCGCGAAACGGTATGACAACAGTGATATATGATTGATCGAAGTTCCCGAAAACATGATGATTAGGAAGGAGGGTAACCAGATTAAAAAATAAAATGATGAAAAGAAACAGACGCTGGATGGATTTTTTCATACCCTTTTTCTAATTATTGGAAGGTAGACAGACAATTCTTTTTTAAGAAAAAACAAAATAACAGAAAAATAAATAATAATTGAGATTAATATAAAAATAACCAGATTAAAGAGATTCGAGACCAGATTAAGGGTGAAAAATGAAAAAAAGGACATAATAAGGGCGGCGGCAAAAGGTTTAATGATATTAGCAAAAAATCGGAAGGTGACAAATTTTTTTAGCATGATAACAGGCAGGAAAACAGTTGAGGATATGATTAATGAGGAGACAGCCCAACCGTTAAATCCGAAGAAATAGGTAGTTAAGGGAACCAGAATCCAAGTCATGACAGTCCAGATAGTCATCAGGGTCAATGTTTTGTTAATTTTACCTAAAGCATTCAAAGCATTTATCATGGGACTGGAGAAGGCAGATAAAAGTGCTGACAGGGCAAATAAATAGAGAGAGGGTAAAGCCGGAAGCCATTTAAGATATTTTGGCAGAAGATACAATAACGGCTTGATATAAATAATCAGCAATATTGAAACCGGAAAAGTAAATACGGAGAGAAAAAGTACAGTTTTATTGAGGGCTTTTTCTAAAATTGCTTTTTCATGCTGTATACGGGAAAATGCCGGAAAGGTTACTTTGATTATCGAATCCATGATAAGTCTGAGGGGAATTTCAGCCCACTTTTTTGCCCAGCCCAAATAGCCGATAAAAGTTGCCGGCAAGACATAACCTAAATATAAAGTTAATAAATCATCTTTAACCAGAGCTAACAAGGAATTTGCCTGGAACGGGACTCCGAAAGTAATTAATTTTTTTATCGAAGAAAATGAAAAGCCAATACCAGGCAACCAGGGTGATACGAAATAGATGGAGATCAAACCGATTATTCCCCGGCTAAGAGCTGCCCAGGCAAATGAGGCTTCTCCCATTTTCATATAAGCAAGAACTATAGCCGTCAAATAAAAAGCCAGGTTTTCCAGAATTTGCGGTAAAACCAGACGGGAAAATTCCAATTTCCTTTCGAGGAGTATTGAAGGAATAGTTTTTAAGGAGGATAAAAAAAAGGCAACCAGGAGAGCTTTTAAAAGAAAAATACCTGATGAGGATAATTTATAAAAAACGGCAATTTGAGGAATAAACAGAAAAACGACAGACACAATAAACAGAACAATCAACTGTTGCAGGGTAAATACAGAAACAAGTTCACTTCTTTCAGGCTCCTCTTTTTTCTGGACTAAGGCAGCAGCCAGACCAATATCGGAAAAATAGGTCAGAAAGGAAATTACCGCCGACACGATAAAAAAGACGCCAAAGACAGACGGAGACAGAAGGATGGTGAGAATAAATGTCGAGATAAAAGATATGGCTTGAAGGATAAGGGTTCTTGAAGTTAAAGCTAAGACGCCACCGACTATTTTATCCTTAAAGGCTTCAATTTTAACACTATCCATATGCGAATTATACTATAGATGATACTAATGTTTTTAATCGCCAGGACAGCCAAAAACGGAAATACGGGCATGATAAATTTAGCGACACCGTCAGTTAATAAAAGTACATATAAAAAATAAATAAAAGTAATCAGATAAAGAATAAATAAATTGAAACTCAAGCGGAGAGGTAACAAGGCTAAAAGAAAGATTATCGGCTGAAGAGGGCTCCATTCTTTGTTGGCAGTCAGTAATCCCCTGGTGTCATACAAACGTCCGGTAATAATATTTCTGAGAAGATTACCCGGTAAGACGGGCGTTCCCCTGAACCAGGACAACATCCATATTTTATGTCTTAGAAATAAAGACAATTGGGGATGGTAGATAAAAAAACTGATATGGGAGACCAGATAAATCAAGGGAATGAAAAACGAGGCGATAAAGAAATGAGGCAAATTTTTTTTATTCTTTAATAAAATAATTACTAACATAAATAACTCAAGTATCAGTAAAAACGGAAAAAAACGGATGGCAAAAGCAACGGCAGAAAAAAACTGGCTGAGATAAATATATAAGCTTTGCTTTCGTGAGATAAGAAAAAATACCTCCTTCAGATTTCTGGCCAAGCACATATTGCGATTGGGAATAAAGCCGTGAAAAATAGTCAGGATCAAACTGCCTGGTAAAACGACCGGAATTGATATACCAAAATTTAACCAGATTCCCAAAGGCCAGGATAAAGAAGGCGACGGTTATGATTTTTTTCATAAACGGTAACCGACAAAATTCTTGCTGGTATAGATCGTTTTCAGATCGTCTCTTTGAAAAATAATTCTTAAAGCATCCTGATCATTCAAACTCAGACGAGTTTCAGAATCTGGATTAGCTAAAAAAACAAAAGACTGATAGGGAAAGGTAACCCTGTATTTAGCCGTCTTGATTAATTTGGCTGACAGGCGGCCACGGCGGGGAGCCCAATGAATTAGACTATTAAATTCCGTCAGCATAGATACCGACCAAAGCCAGTTAATCATTAAAACTAATTGAATAATAAACTGAATTAAATTAAATTTTCGGGAGAGATAAATAACTGACTGCTGCAATAAAGGAAGAAAGAAAAGAAGAAGACCGATAAAGGACAACGGAAGGTAATAAGGGAAAGTATGTCTGGGAAAAAATATGACCGGAAGAAGCCCTGAGACAAACCAGATAATAGCAAAAATATTCACGGGAAAATTAATTTTTATTTTTTTAAAAACGGCTAAAATGACAGGCAAAACAAATAAAAGAAACAGGTTGACCACTAAGCTTAAGCGAAAAGCGTCATAGAAATTTCTGAATTCCCTGATAAATTTAGGATTTACCTGCCAAAATTTAATGAACTGATTCTTAATTTCCTCAGGCCAATTAAACGACCAGAGAAAATAATATTTAAAATTTTGCAGGGTCTGTCTGCCCAAGGAGACATGATAATCGGGAATATCAGGCGGAGGAAAAAAAATAAATCGGAATGCCAGATAAAAGAAAGATATGAAAAAAAAGGGAAAAAGAAAGGAAAATTTTTGCCTGAATTTAAACAGACAGACATAAACAGCCAAAATTACAGGAAGGACAGTTATCACCTCGAAAGTTAGTAGACCCAGAAAAAAGAACACCAAAGACAAATAAAATTTTATAAGCTGTTGTTTATCCAGAAAATCCAGAAAATAAATGATAGTTAATAAAGAAAAAGTCATACCGAGAATGAAAGCAAAGGTCGAACTCCAAAAGAAAGGAATGTAATTAATTCCGGACGTAACATATAAGAATGCAGCCATGAGTGAACTAAAATATGATTTTAAGAGTCGCTTAAAAAGAAGAAAAACCAAAAATGAATTAATGCCGTGGGTGATAAAAGTCAAAATTCGAAATGGCAGCGGATTAATATTAAATAAAAGAGTATTGATAAAAAAAGGCAGCTGCATGCCTAAAGGACGGTAATAAACTACCTGTTTATCCGGCCGGAAAAAATTAACCAGATCAGAGTAACGAGCAACCTTACTGATGGTAAGACTATACCAATCATCCTGAAAAAAAGAGGTAATTAATGATTCCCGAAAGAAATAAAGAACGGCAATATTTGCTGTCAGCAAAAAGAGATACGGAAATAAGTTTTGTTTTTTGATTTTAGATAATATTCTCTTTATCATTTGACGATTTTGGCCTATTATATATAAATTATGGCTAAATTACGATTTAAAATTATACACCGCGATAAAAAATCAAAAGCGCGGACCGGAACCATTAAAACTGATCACGGAATTATCCGAACACCGGCATTTGTTCCCGTTGGCAGCGGGGCAACTGTGAAGTCTCTGACTCCGGAGGAAATAAAGCAAGCTAAAATTGATGTTTTTTTCGTAAATACTTATCACATGCTTTTTAGACCGGGAATTGAAAAAATTAAGAAAGTAGGCGGGCTTCATAAATTTATGAATTGGCAGGGACCGCTAATGACAGACTCGGGAGGTTTCCAGGCTTTTTCATTATCGGAAAAAGGCCCGAGAGATACTTTAGACGGGAAATCACTGGTTAAAATTAACAGCGAGGGAATTAAGTTCAAATCTGTTTGGGATGGGAAAGAAATGTTCTTAGGTCCAAAAGAATCAATCGAAGCGCAAATCGGATTTGGGGCGGATATAATCATGTCTTTTGACGAATGTACGTTTTACCCCATCACAAAAGAAAGAGCCAAACTTGCTATGGATAGAACCCATCAATGGGCAATTATAAGCCTGGAGACTTTGGCTAAAAGAAAAAATTCCGAACAAAATCTTTTCGGTATTGTTCAGGGATCGATATTCAGAGATTTAAGAGTTAAATCAGCCAAATATATGGCTTGCCTACCGTTTGACGGGTTGGCAATCGGCAGTGTAGCCAACAGCCAAGAGCCAAGAGAATTGGTATTTGCCGTACTGGATTGGACACTTCCCTATTTACCTTCCGAAAAACCCGTCCATTTCCTGGGAGTCGGCGAAATTGAAGATATTTTTCTTTCCGTTGAAAAAGGCATTGACTCTCTGGATTGTGTTACACCGACACGCCTGGGAAGGATGGGCTGGATTTTTGATAAAATAATGGGTATAAAACATAAATTCCGCTACGATATTACTAAAAGTGTTTATGCAGCGGACAAAAATCCTCCAGTAATAGACTGTTCCTGTTATACCTGCCAGAATTTCAGCCGGGCATATATTAATCATTTATTCAGAAACCGGGAATTATTGGCTTACCGACTGGCAACTACACATAACCTTTTCTTTTTCGGATCGTTAATGGAAAAGATAAGTGAATCAATCGCCGAAGATAAATTTCTCAGACTTAAAAAAATCTGGTTAGGGTAATTTGTGCGGTTTGAGTTTATATTTAAAAAAAAGTTTCAAATATAAGAATATATAGCTATGGGTCATTTGATAGAGCTTAAAACTGGAGACACCTTCTACACGATTGGTATAGGTTGTCGGTACTTCTCCTAATTTCAAACCCTTAAAATAAGCTTTGATGGCAAACTCAGGAGAAATACTAAATCCGGTTTCCTCTAATTTAAGACTATTAAATATATCTCTTCTAAATCCCCGGAAAGCATTAGTAATATCATGAACTTTTATACCGAATAAAATTCTGGCCAGTCTGGTGCCGGATGAACTTAAAAAGGCTTTTAAGGGATCGAGATTACCCCATGAACCACCGGGCATGTAACGAGATCCAAAAACAAGGTCATAATTATTATATAATTTGTTAATAATTTCCTTATAAGTGACCGTTGAATCAGCCAAGTCTCCCATAGTCCAAATGACAAATTCACCGATCGCCTTATTAGTTCCAGCTATTAAAGCTTTTCCCATGGTATTACCTAACTTGCGACTGTCCTTTATTCTGTAGACGGGTTTAATTTTGCCGTTTTTTTGGGAAATTTCTGCCAGAATTTCAGCAGTTCGATCAGTGCTCCGATCATCAACGGGAATTATTTCATAATTTAATTTATTGGTATGGGCAAATTTATCAACCCGAGTTACCATCGAACGGCAGTTTTTTTCTTCGTTATGGAAAGGAATAATGAAGGAAACGGTCATCTCAAGCCTCTTTTTTCTAACTGCCTTAGGGCATAATCAACCGAATCAACAGCTTTTTGACGCCGGCCCCATTCAATAAGATCAGTAAAACCTTTCTCCTGTCTTATAGACGGGGTCCAACCCAATAATTTTTTTATTTTCGTCAAATCAGCATAACAATGCCGGACATCAAGTTTTCTGACGCGGTAACTCACCAGAGGGGTGACTTTGCTCTTGAGTAATTTGATCAGCATTTCAGCTACTTTACGTATGGTAACCGGTTTGCCGGTACCAACATTAAAAGACTGAAAATCGCCGGTTGTTTTTTCCATAGCCATAAGTGCGGCATCAACCACATCTTTAATATGAACGAAATCTCTGGTTTGTAAACCATCTTCATTGATAACAGGCGGTTTATTATTTTTAATGCGACTCAGAAAAATAGCGGCCACCCCATTATAGGGATTAGACAGGCTTTGCCTCTCTCCATAAACATTAAAAAACCTCAAAGCTACAGCCGGCAGGTTATAGGCTTTACCCACAGTTAATACCATTTCTTCCTGATTCTTTTTGGTTATGGCATAGATGGAATTAGAAGACTGGCTGTCTTGCTCTTTGGTGGGAACGGGATTTACTACTGATTGACATTTCGGACAGTGAACCTGCCAGTCCTTTTTATCAAGTTGTGATTGAGGACGAAGATCCGGTCTCACCAGACCGCATTGACGACAATGATAGCTACCTTCTCCGTAGGAACTCATTGAGGCAGCAACAATCATTTTTCGGAGCTTAGTTTTAGTATTTGCCAAAATATCCAAAAGAAGGGCTGTACCCAAACAATTGACTTTGACATATTTTTCTATCTGGTACATGCTCTGACCGACACCCACTGCAGAAGCGAAATGAAACAGACAATCTATATCCGTCAGAGCAGTTAGCCAATCCTTCCTATTGGTTACATCACCTCTGATAAACTCGGCTTGGGAATTGAAATATTCCGGCAATTTACCAGTCGGATGAATCTGTTTATCCAGATTATCAAGAACCCTGACCTTATATCCCAGATTTATCAGTTTATCAACTAAATGGGAGCCAATAAATCCTGCTCCGCCTGTAACAAGTATCCGAGTATACGATCTCATATTATTTAAATAAATTCTGATTATTTTTCACCCAAGCATACAATTTCCCGACTCCTTCTTCCACACCAATTTTCGGTTTCCACCCCAGCTCTTTTTCTACCAGTCTTATATCACTAATATATACTTTTTGGTCTGCCGGACGCCAATCAGCACGCTTTACTTTTATATCTTTTTGAAATAGCCGACTTAATAGCGGACCGAAGGCCGCCCAAACGGATAAAACATTGCGCGGTCCGCCACCGACATTATAAATTTTTCCCCCGGCGATTGAAATTTTACGAAGAATTAAATCAAAAAGGTCAACCAGATCATCAATATATAAGACATCCCTTACCTGTTTACCATCGCCATAAATAGTGATCTTTTTTCCGGTCATTGCTGCTATGATAAACCAGGCAACCCAACCCTGATCTTCAATGCCGAACTGTCTCGGACCATAGATACAGGATTGACGCAAAACCACAGTGGGCAGACCATAAATGCGGTAAAAATCATGGACATACTGGTCAGCCGTACCTTTTGAGCAACCATAGGGAGAATGAAAATCAAGATTATGTTTTTCCGAAATTCCCTGGGGGTAATCCTTATAACAGTACTGTCCATTTTTATCGACAACATTTATTTCCTCCATACCTCCATAGACTTTATTGGTTGAGGAAAAGATAAAAACCGGTTTCCTATCCGTTTGGCGGGCTCTCTCAAGCAAATTAAAAGTTCCCAGAGCATTGATTTCAAAATCCGGCCTGGGATCTATGACCGAAGTTGTTACAGCTACCTGAGCAGCCAGGTGCAAAATAATATCCTGGCTTCTGACAGCTTTTTTGGTGTCATTTATCTTTCTGACGTCGCCAATCTGTAACGTAAAAGATCCTATTTTCTTTAACCATTGGATATTAGCCCGGCTGCCCTGTCTTGAGAGATTGTCAAAAACGGTAACCCGGTAACCCTGTTTAATAAAATGAGCAGCCAGATTGGATCCGATAAATCCGGCTCCTCCGGTAATCAGCATGTTTTTTTTCATATACTAATCTTTGTCCAGGGCCGTTGCCAAAACAAACGCCACAGACCTTGTAAATCTCCGTAAACTGTTTTTAATACCCTGACTGTCGAGCCGGGATTATCAGTCCAGTGCACCGGTTGCTGATAGATATTGAACCCGACTTTCTCACCGACTATTAACAATTCGCTGTCAAAAAACCAGGCATTATCCTGAATATGAGGAATAAGTTTGCTTGCTACATCCCTCGTTACTGCCTTGAAGCCGCATTGAGCATCAGAAATACTTACCTGAAAAAATAATCTAATCATTATATTATAGATCCGGGAAAGAACCTCTCTTTTAAAAGGCCTATTTTTGACTATCGATTGGCTCATTAAACGGTTACCGATGGCAATGTCATATCCCTGACTTAATGAGTATATGAGGGGTTTAAAATATTTAAGATCGGTAGACAAATCAACATCCATATATGACAAATAATCAGCCTGGCTATCTCTCCAGGCTTTTTTAACCGCCCGTCCCCGGCCTTTTTGATCGAGATGAATAAAATCAACCCGCTGTTTCCTCCTGGCAAGAAGTTTAGCGATGGTAAAACTATTGTCAGTTGAGGCATTATCGGCAATGGTAATTGACCAGCGGTAATCGCGAAATTGCTTAGTTAAAAAAGAATGGAGCTTGTTAATACTCTCTTCAAGCTCCTTTTCCTCATTATAAACGGGAATAACTATTTCGAGCGAAAATTTTTTAGCCATATGGATATAGCGTAATTCAATGTTAAATATACTAACAGAATGAAAGAAAAAAATGAAATACCATTTGAGACTGTTCTTACAGGTGTATCTTTAAAAGTCAGTTTCAAAATATGAATTCCTGACGGGAGATTTAGTATGATCCGGCCATTTTTTAAGGAAAGATTAATTTTTTTTCCGTTTAAGTCAGCCTGCCAACCGGGAAAATAAGCGATGTTGGTACGGATTGCTGATTTTTCTACAAGAATCAGACGGAATAATTTTTCTGTGGTTTCATTGCGGAGCACTTCAATCTGCTGATTTTGCGCATCTTCAAAAACTTCCCGGGGCACGGCAGACAATTCTTCCGGAAGTTTTAGATCAGGAGGAAGATATTCATCGGAGATTTTGGAAATGGTAAAACGGAGATTAATTGGGTTGAGGTATTCCTTTCCGGTTAAAGGTTTGATCGTTTGAGGATTAAAATATTTAGAGTTAACCAACATTACGAGAGAGGCGAGAAAGACTGTGATGGCTATTTTGAGGGAATTGTTTTTGATGAAGATAAATGTTACCGGCGAGAGTGAAAGACTAAAAACAGTCAGATTGAGAAAACGCCAGGGATATTGGATGAAGGTTAGGTATGGCAGGTATTGGTATATCGGAGCAGATGAGGGTAGCATCATGTAAATGGAGAATAAACCTAATAAGATGACAGTTGAAAAGGCATAAAGTTTAGAACGGTTTAGTTTATTAATCCGATAGAGATATATCAAACCGATGAGAGACAAAAGAGCACTAATAAGGTGAAGTTTGCCGATTTTAAAAGAAAACCCATCGGCTAAACCTTTAGTCGATCCGGCAAAACCCCAAGGAGAATCCCATAATTGAGAAAGGCTAACAAAGTGGTCAAGATAATAACTGCCTCCGGAGGTTAAAGAATTGACATTGGTATATTTTTTTTCCGCAAAAGCCGGCAGGGTGAAAAATAAAGACAGGGATACAGCAAATAAAATCATGACCGTCAAATTTAATAACTTATCTGAGGATATTTTTTTGAAAATATATAAAGTCAAAGTAATGACAATAAAAACGGCCAGCAGATAAACGGTTATTAATCCCAGTATGTTATGACTTAAAAGTACACCTGTTAAGCCTAAAATTCCGGGAATTACAGTCTTAAAATCAGGTAATTTTTTGGGAGAGTTATAAAGGCGGTAAAGCCCAAGGCCGATAAGAGGAAGAAAAGCATAAGCGTAATACTCCCCCACCGCTCCCCGGACATAGATATTGACGGCATGATAAGGAGCATAGAGATAGAAAAGGGCACTCAGCAGGCCGGCCTCGGGACCGGCCAGATAATTTCCTAAAAGGAACATAAAGACTCCGGAAAGAAGACTGCCTGTAACAAACATCAGTTTGGTGGCAAAAATTAAATCAAAACCTCCTAGATAAAAAAGAGCCCCCAAATAATAAGGGAGAGGAGCATAGAAGTTAAACAAGGGATAACCGTAACCATAGCCTAAATAATCAACAAGTCTTACCGGAAAAATGCCTTTTTCCAATTCCTGAGCCAAGGCAAATACCCTGGCCGGTTGGGTATCATCATGCATGGGAAAATATCCGGCTATAAACAGCGGTTTAACGGTCCAATAGGACAAAAGAAGTACTAATAAAAGCGGAATAAATTTTTTAACCTTTTCGAACATAGATTAAACGAGAAATAATAAATATTATAGCCATCAGGCTGATAATATCGGCGGCCAATCTTAAGGGAGTTTCAGTAAAGCGGCCGGAAATCTGATTTGTTCCTTGGGGAAATGCAAATGTAATAAGACCTCTCGGATTATTATAACCTATCGGAATTTCTTTATTATTCATTTTAAACTTCCAACCGGGGAAATAAATAGTATTGATTTGAAGACTGCCTGCAGATAATGCTTTTAATTGAAAGCTAATCGATTTGGAATTATATAAGAGTTGATTAATTTCGGCCCGACCAAAGATGATTTCCACTTTTGAGGCATAACGAGACTTAGGTTTTTCAATTACCCAGTTAGGGGTTAATTCATCCTTTGCTGTAGTTGTGGCGTCATTAGTATAATAATAGGCATCATTTTTTCGGAAAAAGCCCGAAGGACTTATCAAAGAAAAATTTCCTACAACAGCATATACAACAAGTAACAGACCTAAAAATAAAGAAATTTTATTCCGAGCTAAATATCCAGACAGCGTGGAAGCTAAAAAGATAATCAATACCATTATGCGATAGGGAAAATCAATCATATTCAACGGAGGAATCTGCCACAACAAATAACTACTATTTTGCGTCAAATATACAAGGGGAAATAAAGAAGTAAGGGAAAATAAATAAATAAAGCTGGAAATATCGGTGCGGAGCAATTTCACGCTTTTTTTCAAAAAAAAGATAAACGACAAGGTTAACGCTATTACCTGAGGCAAACCTAAACTGAATACATAATCCGAAGATTTGGCGGCATTTAAGTTTATAAGTTTCTCAAGGGTTAAAAAATATGTTTTGGGATCAGCTAACAACATGCGTGATAAATAAAGAAATTTTTTTTCAATTAAAGCAGGAATTACGAAATATGCCGCTAGAGAAATACCCAGAAAAAAAATATTAAAATAACAGATAGCCAGTCTATGCCTATCTTTTTTATATTTAAAAGAAACCAAGAATAAAACAAGTAACATCCATAGCGGGATAAAAAGAAGAGCAGATACGTTATGGGTTAAAATTAAAATCGCCAAAAACACGGATAACACTGATGATCCAATGAGTGACGTTTTTTCGAATATTTTAAGCGTTAAATAAAAAATTAAAGGAAACAGACTTAAGCTCAATGATTCCCCAAGAGAACCTCTTATATAAAGATCAGTTAAACGGTAAGGTGCGGTAACATAGAATAGAGAAGCTATAAAAGCCGCCCAGTGCCCCAGCAGTTTATTGATAAATAAGAACATGAATAAAGCCGACAAAACGACTGACAGAACAAAAAGGAATTTGATACCGGCAACATAGCTTAAACCGATCAGCTTCAAACCAGCGGCCAGATAATAAGGAAAGGGATAAACAAATGAGAAAAGAGGATAACCGAAACCGTGGTTCAGAAAGTCCGACCAGCGGGGTGGAATTTGTCTGTCTTTTAATTCCCTGACCATTTCGGAGGCTCTGATAATCGCCCACTCCCCGTCATCGGTTACAAAATATCCGGATTTGAAAAAAGGCCAGGAGTAGATCAGGGCAACAATAATAAGAGTACAAAACAAGATTAAAGGGAAGTATTTTTTAAATTGAACCATTTTCCGGAACAACCTGATAAAAATATAAATATGTATTCCCCAACCCTCGCCTGTATTTAGCGATTAATTTTAAAGGCCAATCAGACGGGATTACTTGCTTCTCTTTAAAGACAAGGTATGTCGGATAATTTCGGGCATAATCCAGCAATTCCCGAGGTACTTCACCTACCGGCCAGTAGCCTTTAATGATAATATTTTTATTCTGCTTTAAATAAATTTCGTAAACAGCCGGATTTAAGCCGAAAGTTCCTTCCGTGCCAATTACAATGGTTTTATTCCGGGCTTGATTGTCCAGGTAATCTATAACTTCCCGAACACCGTATCCGGAAGGCCAATCATCAAAAAGCTGATTGCGGTCAATTTTGGGAATTGCCGCCCTAACAGGATTAAAAATCAGCATCCAGGAAACATAAAACGGATAGATCAATATTAAACCCAGTATTAAATAGAGGGATTTGAACCTAACTCTCAAAAAATAATAGAGATCAGCCAGTAAATTAGCGGCGATAATAAGAAGCGGCAAAGTCATAAAGAGAATAAAACGGGGAAAAAGAACGATACCGAAAGCTGCCAAAGTCAGGAAAGGAAAAATAAACCAAAGGAAAAGAAAAAAAATCCGGCGTTTTTTCCCGATTACAGCAAATACCAATGAAATAATTATCAGAACAATTACAGGTATTGTCAGGTATTCAACCAGAAATGAGGTGAGACCATAAAGATTAGGCAAAAAGTATTTGAAGGGTTGGGATAAAAATGCAGAGACGGGCATTATGAAAGAATAATTTTTTTGTTCGATAATATAGAAATATGGCGATAGTCTGAGAGAGTTATACATTATTTGAGCAATTAAAATACTCAAAAATGAAAATCCCAACCATTTAATGATCACTGACAATTTACTTTTTCCTTTACGGTCAAAAATCAACCAACTGGCTGGCAGGAGGAGGATATAGAAAAGCGCCGATGATTTGGTCAATAATCCAAAACCGATAGTCAGTCCTAAAATTAAGGCAACATCCAAACGTAAATATTTTATTAATAATATTTCCAAATACAGACTCCAAACGGCAAAGGCAGCAAGCAAACTATCCATTAATGCCAGACGATCATAGACAACTACGAACGGACAAATGAGGTAAAGCAAGCCGGCTAAAACAGCAGTTGTACGATTAAATAAGGTTTTACTTACGAGATAGATGCCGATAACGGCTAAGACAGCTGAGGCTACTGAAACAAATCTTCCGGCATAAAGGGGATCGTTAAATATCATCAGAAAGGGATACATCAACCAGGTAAATAAGGGCTGTTTGCCATCCGTTAGAGAGATATAGCGGTGTGCAGGATCGGCAAGACCTATTTGAGCCCAACGGATATAGATGGCCTCGTCGGTGAATATCGGTACTTTCAGAAGATTAAATATTCTAGATATAAAGGTTAATAGAGCCAATATAAATACTAATAAAAAATCCATTTTTTCAGTTATATTTTCTAATAATTGTATTTAGCAATGACTGACTGATGACAATAATAACCGGAAGAATCAGGAGCAGGTTGGCTAAAAGATATCCTTTATCAGTATACATGCCGCTGTAAAGATAAGGAATATAGCGCAACAAGACTCCAAAAGATGAGGCAATGAAAATCTTAGTGAAAAATGATGATTTTATTTCCGCAGAGATGCCGATAAAAGGGATAAAATACCACGGGTATGCTTCACGGTAAAATATTTCTAACGAGAGGGGTATCAGCAGTAAAAATAAGGATATTTTAAAAAAAAGTTGAAATTTACCGGTTAATTTTTTGAGAAGATATAAAGGCAAAACTATGGCGGTAACAAACTTTACTCCAACTGAAACCAGAAGCGAAATAATGGCCAATAGGCGATTTCCCTTTACCTGATAAAGGAAAACAGAAAGCAAAAGGAAAAAAAGCATAATACTTTCGTTATGGGGACTGACGAGTGATTCGATTAAGATCAAAGGATTGAAGGCATAGAGAATTACGGATTTAAATCTGAAGTTTTCAGGTAATCGGCTGCCGATTTTCCAAATCAATAAGATATTAAGAAGGTAAGTTATCACAAACATCAATTTAAAAAGCAGGACTGTTAACACAAATTTTCCGAATCCTAAAAAGGAAAAAGGCAAAGTAATAATCAGCCATAACGGTCCGTAGGGATAAGTCCGGTGTGTCCAATGCATAAAACGGATCCACAAATCATCGGGAAAATCCAAAGCTTTATACTGGTAGGGATTTAGGTGATATTTGGTAACAATGCGTGCATCAAAGAGATAATTGAAAAAATCATGGGAAAATGCCGGATAGGAAATAAAAGCAAAGATCAAATTAAGGCAGATTAAGACCAATACCAATCTAAAAAAGGGGAAATTTTTTTCCGTTGATAGCTTTAAGAGCCAAAGGAAAAAAACGAACATTAAAATCAGCAATATAGCATATATTGCGGCCGACAACGGACGGTTGAAGTAACCGAGGTTAATTAAAATCGTCTGAACAGCCTGGTACTGTCTGTTTCCCGAGAGGGTTAAATTAAGATCGATTTGTGAATATGAATAAAGGGAAAAAGAGAAAACGAGAACTGAATAGAAAAAAACTGTAAATAGCGTTTTCCATTTAACCATATATTCCTCTGAGACTATTTATCCTTATGCGGATTAAATCAAAGAGACTTTCGAATGAATCTTTTAACGGATTAATATGTCTGGTTTCCTGATAATGCCATTCCACAGGTACCTCCGCAATTTTAAACCCCATAATGTTGGCTACAAAAAGCACCTCAATATCAAAACCGGCGGATACTGTCGAGCCGATGGCATGACGATTCATATTAAAGACTTTCAATTTAGGGAAAATCGTTAAAGCAGCCTTCCTTTGAAAAGCTTTAAAACCGCATTGCGTATCTTTGATGCCTAAATTAAGTATCAGATTTCTTAAAATCATGAAACCTCTGGCCATGGCAATTCTGGACAGAGGAGCTCCCCGACGATTACTGTTTCGAGAGCCGATGACGACCTGATAACCCCTTTTAAAATAAGGCAGGAGCTTTTCCACTTCAGCCAACGGAGCAGCCTGATCCAGATCAGAAAAAAGAATTATTTGCCCTTTTGAATTCAGGACACCGGTAATTACCGCAATGGCTTTACCCTGATGCTCTCTCTTAATTAATTTAAATCTTTTATTCCCTCTGATAAATCTGGTCAACAATTTATGACTGTCATCGCTTGATCCATCATCAACCAGAATTACCTCCCAGCGGTATTTTTGCCTGTTCAAATAGGAAGCGACATTCTCCAAGGCACCAAGTCTGATATTTATTTCTTCGTTGTAACAGGGAATGACTACAGACAAATAATAATCGGTCATCTTCCCTCTCCCTGATAATGTTTAAGACGGAATACCTTAACAGTCACTACGTCCCACTCTCCATCAATTTCTGCCTGTCCAAATCCGGCAATCTCCCATAAGGGGTGTCCCAGAGGGTGACAAATTTTTTCTTCACAAATAACCAAAAGTTGTCTAGTGACGGTTAAACGATCGGGATCAACCTGGGGATTTTCAATAGTAACCGGCCTCATTCCTTCCAATTCCAAAAAATAACGGTAGGCATGATCGGAATTATGAGTGGCAAT
>Ga0155407_132_pt2 | contig 19220 bp, 18 predicted proteins | sample RifCSPhighO2_02_FD_106375 | JGI IMG/M metagenome (GOLD analysis project Ga0155407, IMG submission 106375) | Candidatus Gottesmanbacteria bacterium RIFCSPHIGHO2_02_FULL_39_14
TTCCAAAACCTACTGCCCTCGGAAATTATTTCCTGATTTTGGACAGAGACAGCGTGAGTACCGAATTTGGCGGTAGGCAACTGTTGCTCAGGCTTGTCAGGCAGGCTATTGATTACGGTATGTTCTTTCAGGTTCCCGAGAAGGGTAGACAGATGCCATTCTTTGGCAGTTGTCGAAGTTCTGAACCAAACCTTTTCATGATGAGTAATTGTTTCCGAACCGTCCGGGGCGATGACATGAGTATCGAAACCATCTTCAGGAAAGAGCTTTTCACCTTCCTTTAAGGTTATTCCGGTAACGACGGAACCGGCAAAATAATTTTTAAGAGTATCTTTTTTCCATTTATCTTCCTGGGGTTCTTTTTTCCAAACAGTATCATCTAGAGTCATAATTTCACGACCGGTCGGGGAGACGACGTAGGTGGCAAAGATTTTAAGAGGTACTGGAGGAGTTAATTGTCTAAGCTCCTCTTTTCCCCAATTAAGCATTTCTTCCTGGATAATACCCGAGCCGAGATTGGAGGTACAGATAACGATGGTATTTTTAAAGGAAATAGTCCGGCCTTTATTGTCAGTCAAACGACCGTCATCAAGAAGCTGGATTAGAATATTAAAGACATCGGGATGAGCTTTTTCAATCTCATCAAAGAGAACAACAGCATAAGGCCGCCGGCGCACAGCTTCAGTTAACTGACCGCCTTCTTCATATCCGACATAGCCGGGAGGAGCACCGATGAGCTTGGCGACTTCGTGTTTTTCCATATATTCAGTCATATCGAGCCTAACCATCAACTCCTGACTGCCGAATAAAATTTCAGCCAGGCATTTGGCTAATTCAGTTTTTCCCACTCCAGTGGGACCCATAAAAATAAAGGATCCGATAGGTCTTTTATTTGATTTGAGACCTGCCCGGCCACGACGGACGGCTTCTGATACGGCAGAAACAGCCTCTTCCTGGTTAATTAATCTTTTATGGATGGTTTTTTCCAGCTCGAGGAGTTTGGCGGCTTCACTTTCGGTTAAACGGCTGACCGGAATATTGGTCCAGCGGGAAACAACTTCAGCTATGGTTTCCGGACTAACACTGTTAGTAGTAGTTGACTTTTTCACCTGATATTGTTCTTTTAATTTTTCCAAATTGACCTGAGTTTCTTCGATTTCTTTTTTAAGAGATTCCGTTCTGACTGCATCACCCAACTTGTCAGCTTCCTGAAGCTCATTATTTAATTTTTTAATTTTGGCCTCACTGCTTTTGATTTCTTCCGGAAGAGAAATGGCAGGAAGACGGACGGCTGCGGCGGCTTCATCAATTAAATCAACTGCTTTATCCGGAAGAAAACGGTCGGAAATATACCTTTGGGATAATCTGACAGCGCTATCGATGGCCGCGTCGGGAATTTTGACCCGGTGAAAAGCCTCATATTTATCCCTTAGTGCGGTAACCATTTCGATGGCTGTTTCGGCGGTTGGTTCGGAGACGAGAACCGGCTGGAAGCGCCTTTCGAGCGCGGGATCTTTTTCAATATATTTGCGATATTCAGTAATAGTGGTGGTACCGATAACCTGAAGCTCACCGCGGGCCAGGGAAGGCTTAAGGATATTGGAAGCGTCCATTGTGCCTTCACTGCCGGACCCGGCACCGACCATATTGTGGACTTCGTCAATAAAGAGAATGATAGCTCCAGCGGCACTTTTGACTTCCTTGATAAGATTTTTCAATCTTTCCTCAAATTCACCTCGGTGCCTGGCTCCGGCAATTAATGACATCAGATCAAGAAGGAGTATTTTTTTATGGAGAAGAGTCTCCGGAACATCGCCTTTGGCTATTCGCTCCGCTAATCCTTCAACTATGGCCGTTTTACCGACACCGGCGTCACCGATTAAAACCGGATTATTCTTGGTCCTTCTGGAGAGAATATGAATTATCCTTTCTATCTCCCAGGATCGACCGACAACCGGGTCGAGTTCGCCACGAGAAGCTTTGGCAGTAAGATCATCGGTGAACTGCTCAAGAGCGGTACCTTTACGGTCTTCTTTTTTCTCACTGAGATCTTTTTTGCCGGTTATTTTCTGATTTAAAACTTCTCTGGTTAAATGATTCTTGGTCAATACTTGAGCAGCCACACCTTCACCCTCATGAGAGAGAGCCAATAAAATATGTTCGGGAGAAATAAATTCGTAACCTAATGAACGGGCTGCAGAAAGAGATAATTCCAAGACTCTTTTGACACGAGGAGAGAACTGGGGGATACCGGCAAAATTGCCTTTTTTAAAACTTTTTTCCAAGGCAGCCTGGATTTCTGAAGGAACAGCCTTACTATCGGAGATCAACTGGTAGATACTGGAATCCTGGAGCAGTCCCCACAAGACGTGTTCGGTATCAATATACTGAATTTTTAACTCCTTAACTTTATTAACTGATTTCATGAGAACGGTATTGGCTCTCTGGGTCAAGCGGGAAATGACATCCATACCAACTCTTTTGTCCATATCGATTGAGGACTGGGGAGTTTGATCCGGCTGTTGGTCGCCCACCTTCGCCGAGGCTTCGGCGGGTAAATTAGTCATTGGTTTTTGGACAGAGGTAACGGAACTGGCAGTTGTTACGGTGGCTGGTTGGGATACATTAGCAGAGGGATTGCCGATACCGGAATAAGCCCGGCCACCGGGAGGATTGCCAATACCAGAATAAGGTTGGGGAGTTGAAGCTTGAGATGACTCTTGCGAGTAAGATACGGAAGTTGATTGGGTTTGTCCGGGATCACTAGAAGTATCATCAGTGCTTTTTGATGAGTCTTTTTTGAAGTATTTGGTGAAGTTAAAAAACTGACTTGGCATTACTAGTAGTAAAGCATTTTAAGCGAGATGTGTCAATCCCAAATAAGAGATTTGTTTCACGGAGTTTTAATGTACTTAAGTAATATTATGTATACTAATGCACTAGTTGAAAGGGCATTTTTCACATTTTAATCTTAATATACACCAAGAGAAAAACTATGGAACAACACGCTGTGCCGAGAAATATCTCCAGTTTCCAATTTAGATTGGTAGGAGACATGACATTGCGCCAATTTTTTTATTTGGCAGGAGGAGGAGCGATTGCCTTTTTATTTTTTAAAGTTGCCCCTTTCCCAGGAATAATTAAATGGCCGATGGTCTTAACGGCAGCTTTCTCCGGTGTAGCATTTGCATTCCTACCCATTCAAGAGAGGCCTTTAGATAAATGGCTTGTGGCTTTTATTAAAAGCATCAATTCACCTACACAGTATTTGTGGCATAAGGATGCGGCAGTTCCAGAAATACTTATGCGCAGTTACTCATCGCCAATCAAAAAAATGCCGCAAAATCATCAAGCGGCCCATGAAGATGCCAAAAAAAAATTAGATAATTATTTAACTAGCCTCCCTAAGCAACCTCACCAGGAATTGAATATAAGAGAAAAACATTATGTTGACAAAACATTGCAGCTATTTATACAAACCCCAACGGCATCCGGACAAATAATTCGGCCGGCAGATAAACCGGAAGCGGCCATAATCGGACAAGCGGCAACTATGGCGGCGGACTCTAATTACGGAAGGATAAATATGCCGTTTCCGAAAATACCGGTTTATAAAGAAGAAAGTTTAATAAAAAAAGAAGACGAGGAGAAAACGAAAGTAATAAAACAGACAAGCGCAGTGAAAGAAGAGGCCAAAGCAATAAAAGAACAACCAAAAATACAAGAGCCCGCTCCAGAGCAAAAACAAGTGATGGAAGTCAAGACCGAGCCAGCCGAACAGCAATTAATCGGTAAACAAACCGAGGTTCAAGAAAAAAAAGTTCCAGACGAATTAACAAAAATATTGGCGGAAAAAGATAAACTAGAGAAGGAATTAGCACAATTGAAAAAAGAGCTAACACAAAGCCAAAAACCCGTCCCGCTTAGCGGGACTACAGCGGAAAAACCTGAAATTGTCAAACCGGAGCTGGCGCCGGAAAAAAAGGAACCGACTATCAAAACGGTTACCGCAAAAACAGCGGTTAACTTAATCGGCATTCCCAGATTGCCACAGGTTCCCAATATAATCATGGGAGTTATCAAAGATATGCAAGGAAAAATATTACCCAACATTATCCTGACAGTTAAAGACACCAATGGTGTTCCGCACAGAGCCTTAAAAACAAACAGGCTGGGACAGTTTTCAACAGCAACTCCCTTGCAAAACAGCATATATCATATTGAGGCTGAAGATCCTTTGAAACGGTATGTATTTGATATCGCTGAAATAAATTTAAGCGGAAAAGTCTTTTTACCGATTGAAATCACAGCCAAAGGAGAAAAAGAACTGATGAGAGAAAAATTGACTAAGGAGATTTTCGGAAATCAGGGAGCTACCGTATGATTCAGCCAACCTCAGCACCGATCAGAGCAACCACTCAGGAATTTCTGGAGATTGAAGATATTATTGACGATATTGTTATATTAACCAGCGGATCAGCAGTATTAGCCATTGAAACCACAGCAGTTAATTTTGGCCTCCTTTCAGAAGAAGAACAAGATGCTTTGATTTATGCTTATGCATCTTTTTTAAATTCTTTATCTTTTCCTTTGCAGGTAGTAATTTTGTCTAAAAGGATGGATATTTCCTCCTATATAGAATATTTAGCAGCCGAGGAAAGAAAAGCTACCGATCCGGTCATGAAAGAACGAATTCAACACTACCGGGAGTTTATCCTGTCAACCATAAAAGAAAACAAAGTGTTGGAGAAAAAATTTTATCTGGTCGTTCCTTTTTCAGTTTTGGAGTTAGGCATAAAGGACTCAACGAAATCGTTAAGCGCTAAGAGGAAGAAACTGCCTTTTGGTAAAGATTATATATTATCCCGGGCTAAAACCTCCCTTTTCCCCAAAAGAGACCATATACTAAGACAATTGGGAAGAATCGGGTTGCACGGAAGACAATTAACAACACAAGAACTGGTAGAATTATTTTACAACCTTTACAATCCGACTGTTACAGGAGAAAAGCTGGGAGAGACAAGCGGTTACAGTAAACCTATAGTGGAAGGAAGCTCATGATGTTACCTTTTTTAGGAAAAAAGAAAGCAGATAATAAAACAACTCAGGGTGTAAGCGCACCGCTAATACCTCCTCAGGGGGGATTTTCAAAAATGACCCACCCACCCATTCCGGCTCCGATACCCGCAGTTCACACGATTGGGCGGGGAGAGACAGTTACTGCGAAGCCAACCATGACAAGACAAGCACAGACAGAACAGCAGACAATCAGTTACCAGACAAAACAAAAATTTGCCAAAGGATTAACCTCTATTCGAGATATTATTGCACCTTCTTTAGTGGAAGTTGATTTTGACAATATCAGGGTAAATAACAATTATTACCGGACTTTATTTGTGGCCGCATATCCCAGATATGTTTCGTCTAATTGGCTTCATCCCCTCTTATCTTTTGACAAATCACTATTTATATCAATGTATATATATCCTACTGAATCAAGAGTAATTCTTGAGGACTTAAAAAGGAAAATAGCTGAAATGGAGGCGACTATCCAAGTCGATATGAAAAGAGGGAAAGTAATAGATCCTTCGGTCCAAGTGGCTCTTGATGATGCTTTGGCCCTTCAAGCCCAACTGGCAAAGGGGGCAGAAAGATTCTACCAATTTTCCTTATATATCACCATCCCAGCCGATACGATTGAAGAAATAAACCGCGAATCCAAAGAGGTTGAATCAACCCTCGGATCATTACTGATTATTCCCAAACATGCTACCTTATCCCAGGAAGACGGATTTAAATCAACATTGCCCTTAGGATTAGACAAGCTGGATATAACCAGAAATATGGATACAACTTCCCTGGCAACAACATTTCCTTTTACGACGGCGTCATTAACAGCTAACGAAGGAATCCTTTACGGGATTAACGAGCATGACGGTTCCTTAGTTATTTTCGACCGCTTCGTTTTGGAGAATGCGAACTCGGTTATTTTTGGAAAATCGGGCGCGGGAAAATCATTCATGGTAAAACTGGAGGTGATGAGAACGTTAATGTTCGGAACGGATGTTTTTGTAATTGATCCGGAAGGAGAATACAAGGACATTACCAGAGTTTTAGGCGGAGACCAGATTGATTTTTCATTTAATTCCCCTATAAAAATTAATCCGTTTGATTTAAGCGGAATAATTGAAGAGGGAGAAAACGAACTTGGACTAAAAATCCTCTCACTCCATGGATTGATGAGGGTTATCATGGGTGAGTTGTCTCCCGGGGAAGATGCACTTCTCGACCGGGCATTAGTTTTAACCTATAAACAAAAAGGGGTTACCCCTGATCCGGAGACCCAAAAAAGGGAACCGCCTCTAATTGAAGATTTATATAAAGTACTTTTGGGGATGGAAGAAGAAAATGCTAGGAGACTGGCCGAAAGACTTGAAAAATTCGTCAAAGGATCGTTGGCCGGTATTTTTAACCAAAAATCAAACTTAAATCTTAAAAACCAACTGACTGTTTTTAACATTAAGGAATTGGAGGCGGAACTCCGGCCGGTGGCAATTTTTATAATTCTTGACTTCATCTGGACGAAAATCAAAAGAAATATTAAAAAAAGACTTTTGATAGTGGACGAGGCATGGTATTTGATGAAACATCCTGATTCGGCAACGTTTCTTTACGGAATTGCCAAGCGGGCGAGGAAATATTATGTAGGAGTAACAACCATCACGCAAGACGTTGAGGATTTTCTGTCAACTGACCATGGTAAGGCAATTATTACTAACTCTTCTCTTCAGATACTTTTGAAACAGAGTCCTGCGGCAATTGACAAACTGGCAGATGTTTTTTATCTGTCGAGCGGAGAAAAGCACTTCCTGCTTTCAGCGGGCGTGGGAGAAGGTTTGTTTTTTGCGGGAGCTTCACATGCGGCTGTCCAGTTTATTGCCTCTCCGATGGAATACCAACTGGCTACCAGTAAACCTTCGGATATTATGCAGGAAAATAAGATATAATAGGTATGTATGCTACCTGCGCCTGCCAAGCAAAATGAGGAAACATCTGACTCTTCTGAAAAACAGGAAGAACAACCTCTAACATATGATGATAAGCTGGCTGAAAATTATCGTGATTTATCCGGCCAGAATGCAGTATTTATACAACTAACCATAGCCCTGGCATTAAAAGGCAGTCATGATCATCGGGAAGTTCTCCATGCTTACAAAACCCTGAAAAATCCGCTGGATCCTAAAAAACTGGTTGAAGATCCAGCTTACCGGCAAGAAGTTGAACGGTGCTTAGCATTGGTAGAAAAATGCGAAAAAAAAGCCCTGAAAAAGGGAAAGTGCAAGCTTAAAGAAGAGATCGAAAGAACAAGATTCTCCTTAACCCAGGTAAAAACCACCTACCAAAACCTCCATATTTTCCAGACGGATTTAAGCAGGATATACGGGTTGAATATCGGACAGATTTATAACCTGAATAATAACCAGGTAGAAGAAGTATATAAAAGAGCTCTGGCGGTAGTAAAGGAAAATCCCCAATTAACACTCCAGGAAAGCATGAGAACGGAAGCCAGAAATGAAGCAGTGAGACAAGTCCGGGAAGAGGTGGAAGCGGATAAAAAAATCGGTATTTTCAGAAAGAAAAATGAAATAGAAAAAAGGGTTAAAGCGGCAAGCCTGGATGAAAAAGGCAAAACCTTTACTGAAGAGACACAGCAAGTACGGACGTTAGAAGATTTGCACAGGCGAAAAACCCTAGATGAGGGAATTTCCTCTGTTTCTTTAACACAAACACAGAGCGGCCAAGTCAGGAGCTTTGAGACAAAGAAAGCTCCGGAAAGGGCGGGAAAATTACAGAATTTTATAAATCAGGCTAAAGAATCATTTAAAAAAACAGTTTCACCCATTTTTAAACCGTTTTCCATAGCAGCAGCTAAAATCACTAAATTTTTGAATATACAGAAATTATTACTGGAACAGATCAGGGAAACCATCAGAAAAGCAATTAAAGCATTCATAGAAAACACGATTAAGGCGATGGTAAGAAGAATGGTTAAGTGGGTAATGAAAACTATTACCAAAGAGGCGATTAAATTTGCTGCCAAAGCCCTTTTAACAACGGTTTCTCAAGCCCTGAACGCGGTGGCTCCTGTTCTAGGCGGGATTGCCGGAGCAATCATATCCAGCCTGATAGTGGATATAGGCTTTAAATTAGGCAAATACCTAATAATGGGCGGTGTTGGTTTGGCATTTTTTTTATTTTTTTTAAATGATTCATCAGGGACTAATAAATTTCCCATTGGGGTAAAGAATGCTGAATTAATGAGTGTCAGAAAAATTGAAAACAATAGCTATGCCTGGAAAAATTTTGAGAGGAATGTGTTGGGAATGGAAATTAAGAAAGATGAAAATTGGCAGGAGTTTGCGGAGAAGTATTTGAATATAAATAGGGAATTGTTGAGTTTGGAGGGGATTCTGGACAAGCCAGAATGACGCTAATGTTTTAGGATTGGACGCGAACGGGCATGATGATGTGGAGAAAGGAATATTTTTCACTTTTGGCTTTAAAGACTCCAGGACTTAATGAGCCTAACGATTCAAAAACCAGTTCTTTATCAGGAAAATTATTGAGAAGATCAAGAAGAAAGCGGAAGTTGAAAGCAACTTCAATTTCTTCTCCTTCGGTTCTGGCTTCAATAAAATCTTCTTCACTACCTACTTGGGGAGTGTTGGCTAAAAGCTTTAAACCGTCTTTTTCAATTTTTATCTTAATAATATTAGCACTACCTCTGGCAAATATGGAGGTAGTTTTAACTGCCTGGTGGAATGAATCTTTATTGACCATAAATTTAGTTTTAAAACCGGTTGGAATAATTTTTTCGACATTGGGAAATTCGCCGTCTATTAATCTCGTAAAAATTTTAGTATGGGGAAGTCCAAAAACCACCTGATTTTTATTTTCGATTATTAAAAAATCCACTTCCTCGGCTTTAATTATTTCAGCGATGCGAATCATTTCCAATAAAGACTGGGCTGGTAAAATTACTTCAAGGGGTTGGAGTTTCGCGCCTAAGTCAACTTCTTCTTTTGATAAACGATAACCATCAGTTGAGGATAAAAATAATTTACTATCAGAAATGACAGTTCTCACCCCTGTGAGAATAGGACGTCCTTCATCGGTAGAGGCAGCAAAAATAGTTCTTAAAACAGCATCTTTGATTTTTATTAAAGGCAGTTTTTTACTAACAGGGCTAGGTTCAGGAAAGGGCGGAAAGTCCGAAGGATTACCAACAGAGAGATTGCCCCTGGTTTTATTGGTTTTAACTAACAGGTTCTTTTCGGTGGCTTCCAACTCAATTTTATCAGTAAACAAAGAACTGACAAATTCAGTTAAAAGTTTTCCAGGAACGGCTACTTCGCCTTCTTTTTCTACTTTAGCCGGGGTAGTATAAATTATTCCCAGTTCAAGATTGGTAGAAAACAGTTCCAATTGATTATGATGGGCTTTTAAAAGAAGATGGGAGAGGATAGGTAATTGAGGTTTTAAAGATAATCCTTTACTGACAATAGATAGAGCTTTTTCTAAATTTTCTTTAAGAATTAAGACTTTCATTTTATTATTAGTTTCTAAATATATTAATATATAATAGTAGTAGTTGTATTAGAGGTGTTGGTAAGTGTATAGAATTTGGTTATGACAGTCAAGATAAAGTAAAAAACATAATAATCCATGTGAACAACAAAGGAGAGGTGTTGTGGATAATAATGTTGATAAAAATTGATCATTTGTGGATAAGTTTATAAATTAAAAAGTTATGCAGAAACCCGGTTTTTTATCCCCAAAATATCCTCACGTACCTTTTCGTCTGTTGATAATAAGTTAGTTATTTTGCGAATTCCGTGCAAAACAGTGGTATGATCACGACCACCCAAATATTCACCAATATCCACCAGATTAATAGCGGACTCGGTCCTTAAAAGATAATAGAGTATTTGACGGGGATATACAAAAATTTTATCCCTTTTAATGCCTTTCAAATCTTTGATTTTGAGATGGAAGTAATCGACAACTACAGTGAGGATTTCTTCAGGGGAGGCAATTTTAACAGGCGGATTTTTTTTGAGAGTTTTACCAAGGATATTTTTGATAAGTTCGGTGTCTAGGGGAAGATTTTTGGTTTGAGATTCGCTATAAACCCTAGTTAAGACCCCTTCTAACTTCCTAGTATTTTCAATATTGGCGGATATAAGCTTAGCTGATTCAATCGGTAATAAATAACCTTTTTGCTTGGCTTTTATTAATATGATAGCAGTTCTTAATTCAAAATCAGGATCACCGATATCTATAGTCAAACCGCATTCAAAACGCGAACGGAGTCTTTCCTCGAGTTTATTGATGTCTTCGGGAGGCCTATCGCTTGTTATGACGATTTGTTTTTTAACCTGATAAATAGCATTAAAAGTGTGGAAAAATTCTTCCTGAATGGAATATTTACCGGCAATAAATTGGATATCGTCAATTAAAAGAAGGTCAACAAGGCGATACTTTTTTTTAAACGGGGTAGTAGTTTTAGTGGAGATGGCTTCAATGATTTCATTAGTGAATTCTTCTCCAGTACAATAGAGAATTTTAAGGCGGGGAGTTTTGTTTAATACGGAATTGCCGATGGCCTGGGTAAGGTGGGTTTTGCCTACACCAACACCACCATAGAGAAATAAAGGGTTGTAGGAGTTACCCGGATTTTTAGCTACATGAGTGGCGGCAGCATAAGCCATTTGGTTGGATGAGGAGACGGCAAAATTGTTAAAAGTATAGTCGGGATTTATCCTGTTGGATAATTGATTTACCGGCAACGGGTCGGGCAGTTTAAGAGTAAACAGGGGGCCGTCAATGTGATTTGAATGTTTGTTTTTTTGGGCATGAAAAACGAGGTTAAACTCCTGATGAGTGTAGTTTTCCAGCGTTTTTTTAATCAACCCCTGGTATTTTTTTTCAATCATGTTAATTAACAACGGATTATTACAGTTGATAACCGCCTGACCTTCATTTAATGATTCAAGATTGGTTTGGGAAATAAGAGTGCGATAAACAACTTCTGAGACCTGTAGCTGAAGATCAGCTAAAATAGTTTGCCAAAGTGTTGCGACGTCCATAAAGTTTCCACATAGTAATTAAAGATATCCACATATGTCAATGCTCTATATATGATATTAACTATAAACAATTCAGGCAGTTTAAAATCGTAGCCGTTCCAGAGTTTCCAAAACTTTCAGTCATCCTGAACGAAGTGAAGGATCTCTGAACTTGTTTCAGGGAATCTCGCATTCGCGAGAGATTCTTCACCCCCGATTAAATCGGGGGTTCAGAATGACAGTGTGTAAGTCAATTTAATATGTTAATATTAAGAAAATGCCAAAAAGAACATATCAGCCAAAGAAAATTAAAAGAGCAAGAAAACACGGGTTCAGGATGAGGACAAGAAGAAAGAGCGGCAGGAATGTTCTAAAAAGAAGAACGCTTAAGGGAAGAAAGAAAATTAGTCTTTAGTCTTTAGTATTTTTCATGTTACCCAAAAAACGGCGCGTTAAAATTGCCGATTTTAATAAAAATCCAAAATCTCCGATAAAAAAATATTCTACTAATTTCTCCTTATTTAAAAAAGGCGGGAATAAAAAGGGGTGGAAATTCGCAATAAACATTCCCTTCCAGACAGATAAGCGCGCCAGCAGGCGAAATTACAGCAGAAGAATAACGGAAAAAGTGATCAGAGAGGAATATAACAATTTAAACGGGGGAGGGGAGGCATTGATTAAGGTTAAAAAAAATATTGACCAAGAAAATAAGGAGCTGATGGAAGCAGAATTAAGGAGAATTTTAAACAATGAATTTAGTTGATAGGGTTATACTCCGATTGATTAAAGTATACCAGACAGTAAATTTGAGTATTCCCAGAGGAATACTGGAAAGAGGCTGCCGGTTTAGTCCAACATGTTCTACCTATACATACAATGCCGTCGAGAGATATGGTACAATCAAAGGATTAATTTTGGGGGTAAGGCGGGTTGTTTGCTGCCATCCGTTTAGTAAAGGCGGTTATGACCCGTTGAAATAAATGATTTTTAATCCGAACAACTGGTTTCATGCTTTTTTCATAATACCCATCCTGAATGTTCTGATGGGATTTTATACCAGCCTTTCATATCTTCATATTCCATATCCCATGGGGTTTTCCCTGATTTTGCTGACGGTGGCTATCCGACTACTTTTAAATCCTTTAACGGTTTCGCAGATTAAAAGTTCGCAGAAACTTACAAAATTGAAGCCTGAACTGGATAAACTGAATGAAATTTACAAGAATGATAAGACAAGACTACATCAGGAGCAACTTAAACTTTATCAAAAAGCAGGAATAAATCCGGCAGCCGGATGTTTGCCACTTCTTTTACAAATGCCGATTTTGATAGCCTTATACAATCTTTTTTTCCAGATTCTGACCAACGGTAATATGAATAAAGTAGTGGCGGAAGTTAATAGAGTGGTTTATTTTCCTTTTTTAAAGATACATTCTTTTGATCTGTCCTTTTTCTTTTTAAATTTATCGAGTAAACCTTCCGACTGGAAGAGCGGCGGCTGGTGGCTTTTACTAGTACCGATTATTACAGCAGGATTACAATACTGGCAGACGAAGATGATGGTGCCACAGACGAAAATCCAAAATCCAAAATCCAAAATTCAAAAGATAGAAAAAGAGCCTGTTAACGGCAAGAAAGCGGTGGACAAGTCGGCGGATAAAGAGGATATGGGACAAGCAATGCAGAAGCAGATGGCTATAATGATGCCTTTGATGATCGGATTTTTTGCTTATTCCTTTCCCTTAGGGTTATCCCTTTATTGGAACACGTTCACCATATTTGGTATAATCCAACAGTATAGAATTGCTAAATTAGACGGAGCAAATGAGCAAAATAAACGAACCTAAACCCCGAACATCCGAGAGTCGGGGTAAAAAATATATCAAAGAAATTGAAAAAACCCTCAAAGAACTTTTGGAGAAGCTGACAATTGATGCGAAAATAGAAGTTGAAGAGGAGATTAACGAGGGAGACAAGCAGCCCAAGCATTTCAGAATAAACATAAGTACACCTGAGAGCGGTCTTTTGATAGGCCATCACGGTGAAACAATCAACAGCTTGCAGTTACTGTTGGGAGTAATTCTTTATAAGAAATTTAATGAATGGGTGAGAGTGATTATCGATATCGGTGATTACAGAAAATTGAGGGAAGAGTCCATTAGGGAAATGGTCAACAGAATTGTATCGGAAGTGGAACAGACGGGAAGACCCATTGAACTTCCCTATTTATCACCTTTGGAAAGAAGACTGGTGCATATGATGTTAATAGATAATGAAAGAGTTATGTCAGAGTCGCAGGGAGAAGGCAAGGACAGGCGAGTGACCATAAAACCCAAATAATGCGGGTAAAAAAACGTGTATTTTTTCAAGAACTCCTCATTTACCTATTAGTGTTTTTGCTTCCCGTCCAGTTAGGCCGTCACTTTTTTTTTAATTTCAGCCGGATAGGAGGACTTGTCAGTGACTATCTGACTCCCGTTATTTATCTAACAGACATTATTATTTTGGTTTTGATATTTATAGACTTGAAGGAAATTTTCGGCAGGCAGAAGAAAAGAGGGCAAAGACAGAAACAAGAAGGAAGAGGGTTAATTTTTTTATTTTTTACCTATCTTCTAATATCCTCCATAGTTATAGCCGGCAATAAATGGGCAGCTATTTACAAATTCATAAAAATCGGGGAGCTATTCTGGTTATTTAAAATAATAATTGACAGACAACCAAAAATCCACTTACTTTTAACAGCTTATTCGTTAAGCGTTATTTATACCAGTCTTTTGGCTATTAGACAATTTATAGAACAGCAGTCGATCGGCGGGGCGTGGTGGTATTTAGGCGAAAGATCTTTTCATGCCTCTACAGCCGGAATTGCCTTAGGGACTTTGGGCGGACGGTTATTTTTGCGTGCCTATGCAACTTTTGCCCATCCCAATTTATTGGGAGGATTTTTAAGCATAGGACTGCCGATAGTTTTTTTATATTTATGGAGGAACTTCGCGTTAAGCAAAATAAAGCGGATAATTTTAACAGCCGGTTTGATTTTAGGAACGATAACTTTGGTTTTAACATTCAGCCGGGCCAGCTGGTTAGTTTTCGGATCAGGAATGGCATTGGTGATTATCACTAAAGTGCCAGAGGCGGGAGAATTTATTACAGCACGGAAAAAATGGCTATTTCCCATTTTTATTTTCCTTTTCATCATTTCGGTTGTTTTGCCGCTTAATCTGGATAAAATAAGACAAGTTAAACGGGGCAGTTTGTTTGAGAGGAGTAATCTGATTGAGTATTCATTGCTGATGATTTCTCAAAATCCGGTTTGGGGAACAGGTTTAAACAATGCTATTATTAAACAATACCAGCTGATGCCGAAAAAATACGGTTTGTTTATCCTGCAGCCAGTACATAACGCGTATTTATTAATTTTAACCGAATTGGGTCTGACCGGTTTTTTATTTTTGCTGATATTTTTAAAAAGAAGTTTCGAACTCTTAAACCGGAATAATGTAAGTCTCTATATACCATGGCTGATGCTATTAGCGTTGGGATTTTTCGATCATTACCTGGTTACTTTACAACAAGGGCAACTATTGGTTATTATTTTCACCAGTCTTGTTTTTAATAGAGAGAAGGGATAGTGAGATGAAAAAAATTAAAAAATTACTGCTTTTTATTTTCATATTGCCGGTGACCATAATTCTTGATTTCATACTTTTTTCTTTGACCAGGTCATGTCCGACGTGCGGCAGCTTCAGCGCTTTTCTTGCCAGTGAAGCGGCTTTATCATTTCCATTGGTTGTGGCTTTGGGAGACTGGATTTCCCAGATTTTGACAGAATTAAGACTTATTTCCGGGAAAGAGGTCCCTCGTTCTACTCGGGATAAGTTAGATTGACCCCTCGACTACGCTCGGGGAGTCTAACTAAAATTATGAATATCGCGATTTTAGGCGGCAGGTTTGACCCGCCACACATCTGGCATTATTGGACGGCCCAACAGGTATTGGAAAATACAAAGGGAATTGACCAGGTATGGTATATGCCGGATTATCAAAATTACTTTAAAAGTATTGTAGCAGCAGCGGACGACAGGTTGGAAATGTTAAAAAGTATGGAGACAGGCAGAATAAGGACTTCGTTAATCGGAATTGTCCAGCCAACAATTACTTATACGGTATCAATCGTCAGTGAACTTATTAAAAATACGGCAGACCGATTTTTTTGGATTGTTGGATCAGACATATTAAATGAATTCTCCCGGTGGCGTGATTATCAAAAGCTGTCAAGACTAATCAATTTCCTGGTTTTTCCCAGAAAGGATTTTCCCATCAAACACCTACCGGCCGGTTTTATCAGAATAGAAGGAAACCTGATGCTGTCCAATGTTTCATCAACTGTAGTCCGCGACCGAGTGAGGGAAGGATTAACAATTGCCGGATTGGTATTTCCGGAAGTGGAGGAATATATCAGAAGAAAGAATTTGTATAAATAAATTTCAAAACTCAAATGTCAAATGTCAAATCCAAATCTATAAAATTAAATCTAATAATTAATACAGCTAAAGAAACGGAAAGAATTATTTCATTTATAAAAAGTACTTTTAAGGAAGCGGGATTTAAGAAGGCGGTGGTAGGTGTGTCGGGAGGAGTTGATTCGGCAACGACATTGGTTTTAACAGTCAAAGCGCTGGGAGCAGAAAATATTTATCCGGTGATAATGCCATACGGAAATTTGAACAGGGAGGATACTGGCGATGCCAGATCAGTATGCGGACAACTGGGGTTACCTGAGACGAATATTAATACTATTGATATTGAGCCATTGATAGAACCGATGCTAGCAAATATAGACAAAAGAGATGATTTAAGGAAGGGAAACGTAATGGTGAGGATGAGGATGATTGTGCTTTATGATTTAGCTAAGAAATACAGGGCTCTGGTAGTGGGCACGGAGAATAAAAGCGAATTTCTTTTGGGGTATTATACCAGATTCGGAGATGAAGCTTCTGATATTGAGCCGATCAGACAATATTATAAAACACAAGTTTGGCAGTTGGCGGGCAATTTAGGCGTGCCCGATAAAATAATTGAAAAAACACCTACCGCGGGCATGTGGATCGGACAGACGGATGAAGGAGAATTGGGATTTTCCTACAAAGAGGCAGACCAAATTTTATTTTTACATATTGACAGGAAACTACCTGAAAAGGAGATAATAGAGAAAGGATTTAAAGTTGAAATAGTGAGAAAAGTATTGGGTAGAATGAAAGAAAATGAGTTTAAACACAATTTACCTTACATAATTAAACAATTATATGGCGGTACAACTTAATTATCTTGCATCTCCCGGCTGGCAGCCGGATAATCCGGACCAAAACTATGTTATTGTCCAGTATAAGATTGAACTGGCAGATTTCGTAGACAAAAAGGTATTCAGGGAGGCAGCGGCATCAGTTGCTGCGGAATCTTCAACGGGAACCTGGACAAAAGTTGATGAGGGTCCTGATTCAGGCTTAAGCAAAGCGAATGAATTCAAAGCAATTGTTTTTGATATTGATGAAGTTAATTTCATGTTTAAGGTGGCGTATAAGACAGATCTTTTTGAAGCTGATAACATGTCCGGATTTTTGGCAGGACCGGCGGGAAATATCGGCGGAATGAAGATGGTAAAGGGTTTACGGATGTTTGATGTCCGGTTTCCGGAAAAAATGGTCAAGGCATTTCCCGGGCCCAAATACGGAATTACCGGGGTGAGGGATTTGTTGGAACAAAACCAAGAACAGCGGAAGATGCCAGTTTTAGGGACAGTACCAAAGCCTAAAGTAGGTCGGACTGCAGAGGAGCAAGCAGTTTTGGCACGAAGACTATGGACGGCCGGAGACGGCAGCTATGATTTTATCAAAGATGATGAAAATCTAACCAGCCTTTTTTTCAACCGGTTTGAGGATAGAGCCAGGTTAGTTCACCAAGTACAAAGGGAAATTGAGGAAAAAGGAGGCAAGAAAAAACTATATCTTTGCAACCTGACGCATTCGAATATCGAAACAATGATTGAAAGAGCAAATCTGATCAAAGAAACCGGCGGGAGATGCATGATGATTGATGTGGTTACGACGGGAATAGCCGCAGTACACACTTTGAGATTGAAAAATCCGGAGTTGATAATACATGCCCATCGAGCTATGCATGCATTTATAACCCGAGAGAGCGGAAAAGGCATAACCGGGGAAGGAAACCTGCAGGGATTTTCCGTTTCCATGCTAACTTTGGCTAAAATATACCGGTTATTGGGAGTTGATTCTATCCATACAGGATCACCGAAGGCTAAAATGGAGGATTACGGAGAGAGCGAAGAAATTATGAGAAATTTAACCAGCGATGAGGCGATGCCAAATGGGAAATTCCACAGCTTAGGACAGAAATGGTTCGGGATGAAGCGTGTTTGGCCGACAGCCTCGGGAGGGTTGCATCCGGGAGTAATGGATACGGTTGTTGCCAAACTGGGAAATGACTGTTACATCCAGATGGGAGGAGGAGTATTGGGTCATCCGCAGGGGATAGAACGCGGAGTTGAGGCGGCACTTGAGGCAAGAAAAGCGGTATTTGAAGGAATGGGTGTTCGTGAATATGCGGAAAAATATCCGGATTCGGCTTTAGCGGCAGTGGTGGCCTATTGGGGAATGGAGCCAAAGATTGTTTATTAAAATATGCTGATTTGTTTACACGGGCTTCCCGGGGTAGGGAAGACGACTTTAGCCAATAAAATTAAAGAAATGACAGGAGGGATGATTCTCGGCTCAAATTATATCCGAAGAAAAATTTTCGGCTGTGATGCCTACACATGCGTTAATGTGCCATTAATGCCTTTTACCGATCAGGAGATAATGCTTTCCTACAGGACGATTTTATATTGTGCGGAATTGGTTTTATCGTGTGGAAGGACAGTTATCATGGATGCGACGTTTCAGAAAAAAGTTTATGTGGAAATGGCTAAGGAAATTGCCAAAAAAACGGGTCACCAATTCGTTTTAGTTAAAGTTATCTGTGATGAAGCGGTCTGTAAAGAGAGAATGGATGAAAGGGAGAGAGTAAAACAGTCGGATTCAATCGTTGGCTATGCACACCATGTGGAAGTTAGAGAAAAGATTTTTGAGGAGTATCCTCAAGTTGATTTTGTGTTTGATACATCAAGAGAATATGAAATGCAATTGGGGAAGTTGAGAGAGTTTGTTTTGGTATAATGACTTTGTGATTGACAAAGAGAAATTAGTTAAGAGAGCGCGGAATTTTCTCTTGGACTTGCTTCCTTCTGCAGGCCAGATTGTGAGACGATATCTTCATGCCGAAGAATTACCCAGAAAGAAAAAAGGAATTCATGATTTTGTGACAGCGGCTGATATGGCTGTTGATAAATTTCTTCATGATAATCTGAAGACATGACCTTATTGGCCAGGGGCGGGGTCGATATTTACCATCATGTGCGGTTATTTCCCTGGGATGTGGCAGCAGCGGGATTGATTGCCCAGAAGGCAGGCGCCGTGGTGACTGAGATTGACGGAGGAGAGTGGAATGCGTTTTCGGAGAGTATATTGGCGGCGAATACGATTTTACACGGAATAATCCTCAATCAAATTAACTCCTGAATTATTAATTTCAGTTGCGGATTCGACTTCCCCCTTTTTTATCTAACTGCTTCGATTTTGTGCTTATAAGAACAACCATTGGTTTCCCGGATTTGGTAATTTGGATGGGTTTACCCGTATAATGGACTTCGCTTATTATTTCAGCGAACTTTTGACGCGCCTGTTTTGCGGAAACAGTTTTCACAATTTATATTTTAGAGGGAAATTATATTTATGTCAAAAAGTAATTAGTGTATACTTGATACATTTTGTACCTATTGACAATTATAGCAGAAAATGATAAGTTTAAATCGTGAGCACAAAAAATAATTTATTAATTATTTTTCTCTCCTGTAAGTAGGCTCATCGTTTCGGTCTACTTACTAGTAGACTGAAAAAAGAAGCGTCCACAAAACGGTTGGTATTGTTTAAAAATAGCGCGGCAGATCAACCTCTGGTTTTTTAGTCATCTCCA
>Ga0155407_137_pt3 | contig 19119 bp, 24 predicted proteins | sample RifCSPhighO2_02_FD_106375 | JGI IMG/M metagenome (GOLD analysis project Ga0155407, IMG submission 106375) | Candidatus Gottesmanbacteria bacterium RIFCSPHIGHO2_02_FULL_39_14
ACAAATTGAAAAATCGGGGTATACTTAAAACGTGAAGGCGAGAACAATTATACCTATAATCAACCGAGGACTCAAAACATTTCCGGCTGTAGTATTGACAGGACCCCGTCAATCAGGAAAAACGACACTTTTACAGCAAGAATTCGGAAAAACTCACAACTATTATAATCTAGAAAATCCTGACGTTAGAATGAGAGCCAAAAACGACCCCAACGGATTCATTCAACATATTAAAACACCTTGCATTATCGATGAAGTTCAATACGTTCCGGAATTGCTGTCATATATAAAAACAGAAATTGATCGGAAGAGAAAAGCCGGTAACTTTATCCTGACTGGATCGCAAAATTTTACCTTAATGCAAAATATTACCCAATCTTTAGCAGGAAGAGCTGCTGTCTTATCGTTGTTGCCATTTTCCATATCAGAGCGTTTCGGATATGGCAGGAAAACTCGAACGGTAGAAAATTTAATATTTCAAAATAAAAAAATAAATAAAACAGAAAAACTTAACTTAAATGATATGCTTTTAAGAGGGAATTATCCGGAAATTGCCAGTAACAGAAAAATTGATCGTGACCTTTGGTGCGGATCTTACATTACGACTTATCTTGAAAGGGATATCAGAAATTTATCGCAAGTGGGTGATTTGAGTACATTTGAAGTATTTTTACGCGCAATTGCCGTACGGACAGGGCAGATACTTGATCTTTCTTCTATTGCCAAAGAAATTGGCGTGTCTTTTACAACCGTAAAAAGATGGCTGTCGCTTTTACAGACAGGTTATCAGGTATTTTTGCTTACTCCTTATTATAAAAACATCAATAAACGGTTAGTTAAACGACCAAAAATTTATTTTACAGATACAGGATTGGCAACCTACCTTTTGGGGCTCCACTACGCAGAAACTTTATTTTCTGGACAATTCTTAGGACCTATTTTTGAGACGCTGGTTGTAACTGATTTCTGGAAACGGTTTCTACATCACGGTCAAGCTCCTACAATGTATTATTTGAGAACCCAGGATGGATTGGAAGTTGATATGGTTTTGGAATTAGAGGGAAAACTGAACTTAATTGAGATTAAATCGACTGCAACCATTAGGCCGGAACATGCTTTGTCATTAAAAAGAGCCAGACGAGACTTGGGAGATTTAGTTGATAAAGCCGGTCTAATATCCTTTCATGAAGAGAGTTTCAAGTTAACAGATGGTATTGAGCACATACCCATTTCTTCATTAGTTTTTTAGCCTTTTCAGAGTATTATTGAATGCTTGAGGAGTGTTAATTTGATCGTTTATGGAGATGGTGTGTAAAAATATTAGTTATTTTAAGGGTTTTTTGGGGGAAAGATGCGTGTAAAGGATGAAATCGAGAACAAGAACTGCAAGGTCGTCAATAAAGCCGGGCATGAAGTCAGGAGAGATTAGGTAGCCAAGACCGACGGCAATGAAAATGATTCTGGTTAGCCTACGGTTCATTGTATGAATATTCCACCCAGTTTCCTTGCCTGATCTTTATAAAAATCTGTTAATTGTTTGGCTGAAAGGTTATTTATCATTTTTGGAAGCATAGTGATATTTTTAGCTTTATAAAATTCGTTTCCCAGGCTAAAAGGACTAAGTTTTATCCCGAATTTTTTTTCAACTCCAGCAAGCAGTTTATTGAGAGAATATTTTTTTAATAAAAAATAGAGATCGACGAAATCCTTAGTTTCATTTCTGGAAAATACAGCAAAGATTTTATTTACGGATATATCAAACAGATCGTTAACATATAAATCATTAATTTTCTTGAGCGGTTTTAAATTTATATAAGGGTAATAAACAAATTCGACTTTTAACAGAGCGGAATCAAATTTAAGCTCAAATATTTCCCGTCCATTGCTTTTTAGGTTTGTCATGGTTTTTGCTTGTAAGTCGGTTTTTATTTTGTTTGAGAATTCATAAACAATGTCAGTATCGAATTTATTTTCACTGAAGAAATCCAAGTCTTCACTTAGCCGATGTTGGAGATAGAATTCCGCTAATGCAGTACCGCCGGTGAGATAAAAAGTTGAGGAGAGGGTCGAATTTTTTTTAAAATGAGCGAGGAAAAGTTTCTGTTTATCAGTTAGGATTGAATATTTTTTATTTATCATAAAGCAAAAATCTTAAGTATTCTTTTCTATCTTTTTCCAACCTTAAGCGGGAGAAATACTTTTTAATCATACTTTTACTGAGTTTTTCCCGGTTTTGAGGGCCGTAATTAATTACTCTTTCAATATACCAAATCCACTCTTGATCGGTTTTGGGTTGCCAGTTTTTAGGAAGATCGTAATCCCAGTTCAACATATAAGGATATTATACTATAGATATTAGATCCCTCGCCCCGCTAAGCGGGGCTCGGGATGACAGGGGGTAAGCGGGGCTCGGGATGACAGGGGGTAAGCGGGGCTCGGGATGACAGGGGGTAAGGTATAATTGAGAAAAATGAAGCTGGCGGATTTTTCATATGAAGAGAAGTTGTGGAGACAGGGTATTGAAACCGTAATCGGGGTGGATGAGGTAGGACGGGGAGCATTGAGCGGACCGGTGGTAGCGGGAGCCGCAATGTTAAAATTCAAAATTCAAAATTCAAATGACAAATCAAATTCAAAATTCAAGAAAATATTACGATTGGGGATAGATGACTCCAAAAGGTTAAAGTCTAGGGAAAGGGTGCGGTTGGTATCTGAAATAAGAAAATATTTTTTTACAGCAATCGGAGAGGCGACGGTGGAGGAGATAAATACATTAGGGATAGTGGGGGCAACAGGGAGGGCGATGAGGAGAGCGATTAAAAATTTTCAATTATTAAATAATTTTTTCTTATTAATTGATGGATACGTAGTGAGGAATTTGCCTGGAGGAAAAATTAGGCAGATGGGGATAATAAAGGGTGACCGGAAATCGGTTTCTATTGCGGCAGCTTCGATTGTGGCAAAAGTTTACCGGGACAGATTGATGAGAAGATTGTCGAGGCAATTTCCGGTATATAAATGGGGGTTGAATAAGGGTTATGGGACTTTGGTCCACAGAAGAGCATTGGAGTTGAACGGGAAATGCCAACATCACCGGTTACTTTATGTTGATGGAATAATCTGATGTCAAGGTTAAACCTTGACAGATTTATCTGGTGGAGAAGATTTTCAGGTCGGAGCTAGAGGTTTTGCCGGTAGTATCGGTCAGGTTGAGACGAAAGATATAGTCAGTATCCGGTTTTAACGAAGAGATAATAACGTTATGTGATTGGGAGGGAGAAGAGGAGACCATAATTTCCTGTATTTCCAGGCTGGATTTACCATAAGAAATGGAAGAAATAAGAGGTATTGAAGTAGTAAAGGAAATAGTAACAGTATCGGGTTTAATGATTGCGGTAACCAGATTGGAAATCCGGCTTTCGGCAAAAATCCTGGCTTCTTTTTCCTGCTGGAGGGTGAAAATGGTGGTAAAGGTACTAGCCAAAAGAAAGAGAAAAGTCAGGGCCGGAATAAAAATAACTGACAGTTTAGGGAAGAATTTAGTTCCGATATCATAAGCAGACAGAGAATCTTCCTGGTGTTTTTTAAATTCCCAGAGATCTTTTTGGGTGGCCCAAATACCTAAGCATTTTTTACACCACAACAGCCTGACACCTGAAGGAACGGCATCACCCTTAAAGGGTTCAAGAGGGAGGTGGTCATTGGGGCAGAGGTGGACCTTTAGCTTAGGATATTTTTTGTAAGTTTGAACTGTAATATTGGCTAAAGTAACCACTTCATGGAAAGGAATCCTATTTATTTCATATGGATCAAACCAGGTACCGCCGCAATAACCGCAATGGTCGACGTCAAAGCGGCCGCCCTGGTTAGTGGTAACGGATATTTTTTGTAATAGATTGCCGCAAGATGGACAAAGCATAATTACCTTATTTTATCAGGTTAAAAGATTTTATGGTGTCGACTATTTTTTGAGTAATAAGGAGCTTGCCTTCTGAGGACGGGTGAAGATTATCGGTTGGGTTAATAAATTTGGGGTCACCGTGACCGTCTCCGTTTAATGATGGGTTATAGGCATCAGCCAGGGGCAAATAGGCAGCGTTGGCGAAGTTAATAAAGTTTTGCAGGTAAGCTTTGGTGGTAATAACTGCATCCCATTTGCGGTTTGTTGGCCAGTTGAGGATGCCGTCTCCGTAAATTTTGGGATTAGGAGAGATGGTTGCCAGCATAATAATTTTTGTCTCCGGTGAATAATTTTTAATCGCGTCGACGATTTTAACCAAGGCCAGCCAATGGCGGTTCAGGTCGTTTAACTCTCCTCCCCAATGATTATAAGCGAAGGACTCGACGATGATAATGTCGGGATTAAGGTGAAAAAGAGGAGGATAATCAATGTCAAGGTATTTAGTGGGGTGGGTCAGACGGTAAAGCCCCTGATCGATGTTGGTCGCCCCCTGACCATAATTTAAAAGAACAAAATTTTTATGGGGATAATTTTGTTTAAGGAGCGAAGACAGATGGGGTAAATCTTTGCCCAGTGTATCGGTCATCGAGTCGCCCAAAATGGCAATGGTATAGCTTGATTTGGCAGGATTAAGATCAGCCTGGCCTAAGCCCGCCTTCGCCAAGGCTTCGGCGGGTAAATAGGTTGTGGATTGGAAAGAATTTGCCTGAGCTAGAATTTGTTCCAGCTTGGGGTGAAGTGTCGGGACAGGCGTGATAAAATAACCGGCGATATTTTCGGCAAGATCAGGTATTGGTGATGGCAGGCGGGGAGAAAATGAGGCGAGAGATTTCCTGCCGTTTTCTTCAACCACTTGAAGAAAGAGTTTGATTTTTTCATAGTCAGGTGAAGGCGGTTGATAGTTATTATTTAGAAGGTCGCCAAAAGTAACCTGAGGGATAATAGTTTGAGCTGAGACGGAATTTAAGGGAATGGAAAATAAGAAAAAAAATGAGAGAAGGAGAGTCAGACGGATTTTATGCACAATTCCATTGTAAGGGGATATTCAAGAAAAGATCAAGTATATTTTAAAATACTTGTATCAGATAATTATCAACTTCATCTGAGAGAAAATTTTGGATTTGACTAACTGAATATTTTTCTTTGATGAATTTAGTATCCGTAATTTCTAGATCTTTAAAATAAACTAACTGTTCCAAAAAAAGTTTTGAGTTAAATTCTGATTGGAATTTTTTTTCACCGAGTGTAACTAAATTATTTATTGTATATTTTTTCCATTTTAGCAGGAAAAATAAATCAACATAATCCCTCCATGCTCCGCGGCGGCCGATCGTATTGACTTTATTTGCGGCCAAATCATCCATATCAGATATAGGAATATAACCGGTTTTTATAACTTTTTTCAGGTTTTTATAGGGATGAAAAACAAAATGGAGATCAATATTATTTTTCAATTTTAAAAGACAAAAATCGGAGTTATTGATGAGAGGTTTTGCCTGGAAGTCAAATATCCGATTAACTTTTGGTATTAGATAATCAGAAAGGGCTTTTTGGGAAAAACAATCAAAATCATAAGAATGACGGTGGCCTAACTGAAGCATGATGGCGGTTCCGCCGGCTAGGATAAATTCATCTGAAAATGCTGCCAGTTTTTTAAAAACTTCCTGACGCTCTTTGTCTAACAGGTCCAGATACTGAGGTAACATATTTATCAGCCTCAAGCTCTAAACTTTTAAGATTTAACAGATAATTTTTTATAAAATGGTAGACTTCAGCCGGGTAATTTTTACTTGGTTTATTGACGAATACTCCGATTATTTCTTTTTTGGAGTAAGTTTTAAATAGCCATCTAATATCCTCCATTGTGCCGTAGATCAATATCTGGTGAATGATGTAGTTCTTGTTTTTATAAATATTCAGATGATTAAGATTATTGGACCAGAATATCGGCTTGAGACTACGGGGCAATTTCATGGTTTTTTTCATATCAATATTTTAGCACATAATATATCTAGCGGTGAAACCTTGGCATGTAATTAATAGGCGAGGATTTTCAGGCGGGCGTTTTCCAGGGTGACCTGGTAACCGAGTGTGCTTTTGAGCTGGTAGAGAGCCAAGTCTTTAAAATTGACTCCGAATAAAGTTGACATTATAATACACACTTATGTCCGGAGCGCTAGAAAGACGAGAATTGATATCCAGTCATATACCCTTTGATCAGCAGTCATGTATTGGTCAGTCTTTTAAAAAATTTCCAGAATTAGCTTCAATGAGTACGAATGGAAAATTGGAATGGGATTTTTTCAAAAACGATATTTCGGGGGAAGCTGTTAGTAAAGCCAGGGCAAGATTAACTGAAGTTTTTCCTCAATCAGATTATTTTACTCCTGCTAAAATTTTCGTGGAAAGAGAAAGACTGGCTCGAGCAAAGGATGAGAGAGGTGTTCAATTAAAGAAATTGGCCGAAAATCAGAATGTCCTACATGAAACTATGAGGCAACAAAGTTTGTTAGTAGCTGTGATTGATAGGGAAATGATGGAAAAAGCAATGCAATCTAATGACTATGTTTTAAATAAATACGGGTGGGATATTCTGAATTTTAATTTACCACTAGATTATTGGTTGGTAATTAAAGGCGATGATCAAATATGCACTTTATATGACTTCAATTCGCTATTCGCTTCTTATCCAAGAGAAATCAGGGAGATTGTAATCCAGGATAGGGCTGACTGGCTTGAAGAAAGTATTATTGATAACACACAGTCTCATTTAATAATGCACCGATCAACACCGCAAGAATATCTCCAATTTGACAACGTGGAAGAAAAATTACTGGCAGAAGATGATATTACAGGTGCGTTGACTGATTTAAAATTCGTGTTTAATTTTCTAAAAGGGGTAGAAGATAATGAGTCTTTAGATTTTCATCTTAGAGTTCGTAAATATTTTAGGGAGGTTAAAGCTAAAATATTTGGATCTGATGATTCACCTTCTATGTGGGACTATATAAACCATTTAAGCTCCTGTGCTGGTCTTAGTGAGGAAACCAGATCAGCGTATAACGAATTATTACTTGTATATCGTGAACTATATTATCGTTTGGAAGATGAGTTAAAAGAGGGATTTGATGAGCGGATAATTGAAATTCCTGATTTTTGCCAAAATCCGTATTGCTTAACAGAGGAAGGATTAGGTAGTACACAAGAAGAAGTTGAGGAAACACAAATAAATATTATTTTGGAAAGAAGAAAGGATTTTAAACAATTTTTAACTGATAATGGAAGTACTATTGATATTTTAACAAAAATAACGGAAATTGCCGGACAGGCTGAGGATAGATTTATAAAAAGATTTAATTTCCTTTTTGAAGTATGGTATCTTAATAAAATAGGTAGATTTAATCCCGATAGTTTTGTCGCCAAAGCCCTGATCGAAAAAATATATCCGGAATATCAAATTTCCTCTGATGATTTGGTAAGACTAACGCAAGAAGACAGCAAACAGAAGAGTTGAACTAATATTTTCAATAGGCAAGAATTTTCAAGCGGGCATTTTCCAGAGTCACCGGATAGCCAAGAGTGCTTTTGAGCTGGGCTCTTAATAGTTTGGACGAATTGGGGAGCGCGAATTTTTCCGAAGTTATGGTTTGTTCTGTTAAATTAGTCATAACCACATGGCTGCCGTAAACGACATTGTTGTCGGTGACATTGTAAAGCCTTACCTCCACCTGACCGTTTTTAGTCGGATTTTTTAACGAAGCGATGAAATAAGTCTCTTTTATTTGTCCGTAGACAGCAGGATTAATTACTGTCTCTGTGCCGATAATATCATCCCAATTATTTTTTGAAGTCTCTCCCTGGCCTAAGGGAATAAAATATTCTTTGGCGACTGCTGCCTGTTTTGAAACAATAGGAGCAGTTTGATCCGGCGAGCCGATATTGCTGCCTGAAGTAGCTTGACCGATCAGATTAAGACAGGCAACAGGACATTGACTGTTGTCAATTTTATAGACAGGCGGTTGAGCTTCTTTACTTACGGCAGGAAAAGGCATAGTTTTGGTTTCAGAAAGAAGAATATTTTGGGGATAAAATATTTTAATATCGAGAATGAGAAGATTTACGGCAATAAGAAGTAACAAGATAAGGATTGCGAAATGGGCAAAAGGCAGGTCCTGTTTCATTTTAGAATACTGCTAAATGATGAAGTATTTTTAGGGAAAAAGGGACATTCTTTGGTATGTGAACGGCAATATTCGTAACACTCTCTTTCTGTTTTACAGCCTCCGGGACCGAGAGTAACAGTTCCGGAAATAACAGGTATGGAGGCTTTTTTCTTTATTAGAGCGTGTTTTTCTCCGAAGCTCTGACAAAGGTCTTTATTTTCCGGCTGTCGGCAATAATTATGACAGGAAGTGGTGTTGTTACAGCCCAGCTCCTTTCGGGCAGCGGTCAGAACTGTTGAAGATATCTGTTTAAGACGGGTTTTAACCAGTTTCTTTTTAACAGAAAAATCAGTGCAAATTTCCCTGTTAGCAGCCTCACGGCAAAATTCCCTGCACTTTACTATTGAATTACAATTTCCGAGTTCGGCCACGGGGAAAATTATGCCTTTCTCCCTGGCGATTTGTTCACTGTCGATTGTCGTTTCTCCTAAAACTTTATTTGCCGGACCATAGCGTTGAAGTGACCAGCAGGCAGGAGCATAATCGGGAATTTGGCAGTATAGCAGGCATTCCTTATTATCCCGGCAATTGCCGAGTTCGGGGATGGGGTAACGGAAGGCGGCAAGAGCGCTATGCGCAAATAACAAATAACAAAGAACAAAGAAAAAAGAAAAAAATATAATTTTTTTAATATACATATTTTTAACTCATTCCAGATTATCAAAGGGATTTTGATAAGGCTCACTTCCGATATCCGTTTCATCCTCACCGAAGGGATTTTCGTAAGAAGATTGACCGGAAAAGGGATTTTCATTGTCGGCAGCAGCAAAGGGATTTTGCTCTGCAGAAGAAGTAGCGGATTTATCGCTAATTTCAACCGGCGGAGTAATAAGCGGGAGGTTAGTCAGTCTTTGTTTAGCGCGGCCTGATGTTCTGAAATATAAATAGGAACCGGAGAAGCCGGTGATAGTCATAATTATCAGGAAGGTGGCAAAAAGAAGCGGGAATTTTTTATCAGGAGACTGGACGGCTAAAGCCTTGGATACCGGCTGTTGGGGAGGTGGCGGAGGATTGTTTCCCGACGGAGGAGAAGAGGGAAGAGTTTTTTCCTGGAAATTGGCAGGAGGAGGGGAAGGGGGACTGGGAGGGGTTGGAGCTACCGGCTGGGAGGAAAGATTAGTAGTCCAGGGCAAAGAGGACGGATCATTAACTGGAGCAGGTTTAGGATGACTGGGATCCATACTAAATTAATATAAGCACAAATAAAATTTTTTGACAATAAGGTTATAATTTATTGATTTACTATGTCTCTAAGAGATGAAGGTGATCCGAGACGAAAAACCGCTTATATTACGACTAGTGACCGTACGAGAGAGTTGCTTACCAAATACGAGAAATACCCTCTCCTTTTGGGAAATCCGGACGTAAGATATGATCCTGATGGCTTTATTTATTGGCAAAGGTGGAAGGATAGACAGATTCCCAAAGACGGAATTGTTCCTTCCGCATACCAGGTTATTTCCCCGACCAATTCAAGTGCAGATATATATGCGGCCTATTCCCGTTATGAAGATGGAGCAGAACCGTAAATTGTCAAGATAACCAAAGACGATGGAAGTTTAGAAACAGCCATCAGGGCTTGTGATCATATACTTTTTAAGAACAGAGCCAGGGAATACCGGCAGGCTTCATCCGTTGAGGACAAAGCCAACGAACTATTGGCAATGTATCGCTTACTTTTTAGCACCATGCAGCCGGAGATGTTTGAACAAAACAGAGGTGAAGTTCTGCAATTATTGCAGGATGTGGGGTTGAATTGGGAAACAATTTTAGATTCCAAGAAAAAAAGAATGGATTTCTGGTTTAGAAAAGGCAGTTTCGGAGAGGATTCACTTAAGAGACGAAATAAACTGATAAGTACTATGGCGCTGGCGGCGGCTGCCAGAGAAGCGTTCGAAAGGAAAAGGGGATTGGATGAAGGACAGATAAAATATATGGGTATAAGACAAACACTGATTGAAGCCAGACTGATGTACAGGGGCATATTTGAGGAGATTTCCGATCTGTTCAGACCGCAAGCATTGCCGTCTAGTGTCATATTTTCCCGTCCAAAATGGTCCAGAGAGTCAGATTGGGGTATTGTCGAGGGGATGATTGCTCACACGATATATTTATTAAACCTGGTGAAGACCAGATCATACAGAGAGGCCGCCGAGAGGGCTATTTCATTGATGATAAGGGCAAAATGGAATATTAGCAGCAGAAACTCTCAGGCGGTTAATGAAGGTGGTTTATTCGCTTGGGTTAAAGAGATTTTAGATCAGGAATTGGAAGAAAGAAAGTTGATTTATAAAGACGATCTGGTTGTATAATAGGAAAGTTATGTGCGGGAGATACGGATTTACACCGGGAGAGAATTTCTACAACCGGTTTGATATTGAAAACCGTTTGGAGAGGCTGGAAACTCATTATAACGTGACGCCGGGAATGCAGATGCCGGTAATTGTACGTGTTCACCCGGGGGGTGAACAGTTCACCCCCCGGGTGGAGCTGATGAAGTGGGGGCTGATCCCTTTCTGGGCGAAAGATCCGCGGATCGGATACAAGATGATCAATGCCCGGGCGGAAGGAATTGAGGATAAACCTTCTTTCAGAAAGCCTTTGCGGAGTCAGCGCTGTCTGGTGCCGACTTCCTTCTTTTTTGAATGGAGGCATATCGGTGAAGACAAAATTCCCTATTTAATAAGATTGAAAGGGCAGGATGTTTTTGCCTTTGCCGGGTTATACGATGTCTGGAAAGATGCGGAAGGATACCCTTTGAAATCTTTTACTATAGTTACCACTGAACCGAATGAGTTGTTGGAGGAGATTCATAACCGCATGCCGGTTATTCTGGAGGAGAAAGCAGAGGATATCTGGCTTGATCCTCAAGTCAGCGATGTGCGGATTTTAGTCAGTCTTCTTAGACCTTTCCAGGCCGAAAGAATGGAAGCTTATCCGGTATCAAAATTGGTTAACAATCCGGCCAATGATAATGATGAGATAATTAAAAGAGGGTGAAATGATGCTCACTTGCCAAGGTTTAACCTTGGCAACCTCTTGGCAATCTTGGTAAATTTTTTATCCCATCGCTTCTCTGCTATAATTCCCCCGAAAATGAGAAAAGAACTTGCATCAGCCGTTAATTTCAGTTATATGGATGCCGGTGGGGACGGCGGAGACATACATAAGGAATTTTTTTCAACTTTAAGATCACCTCTGGAAACTATATTAAAGGCGTTAGAACAAGCTGAAATTGATCCGGAACATCCATACGCTTTAGTAGTTAAAGTTCCCGGTTTGAGAAATCCCCTCATGCCTTTTTATCATTTACCCAATGCTTGTATTCTTGCTCTTGCACCGAGACCTGACAAGAAGCAGGTTATTTTTAATATCAGTACAGATTTGGAAGCCAAATATGCCAGATGGACGGCTTACTGTAATTTTTGCGAAGAGCATCTTGGAGTGCATTGCCGGCTGAATTAAATAACTTATCCGGTTTGCATCTTACGGCTCCTTATATAATCACGGAGAAATTGGATGATGGATGGGAAGGCAGGCTATGGCAGGCAGCTCTCGGAAGAAAGGTACTAATATTCCAAACCACCAGGGCAGAGGAAATGACAATAGAGAGAAGAAAGTTAGCAGCTTCCCCAATAAATAAAATCGATCAAGCCCAGTCGGCGGTATAGAAGACTTGAAATGAGATAATTAAATTTGTTTGAGATATAATAGAGAATATGAAAAACTGGTCCACCGATGAAAACCACCTCAAAAAGTTTCCGGAAAAATACAAAGTTTGGAAGCTGGAACAAAAGATAAATTACGGTTTGGACGTAGGCGAAAAAATAAATCGTCTCGAGCTTGTTAAATACTGGCGAACAATAAGTTCCAGAATTGACCCTCATAGGTATGAATTTCTTAAATTCCTTTTATGGGGTTAGTTAACAGGGATGGGGACAATACTTAGTAATTTTCAGAAAATAGCAATTTCAATCTTCAGAGCTTCTCCACTGGTAAATAAATTTTATTTAGCCGGCGGAACAGCATTGGCTGAATATTATATACATCACAGAAAGTCCGAAGATCTTGACTTTTTTAGTCAAGAGGAACTTTCTATCTCAAGTTTAAAAAGATTTACGGTAAAAGTGGCAAAAGAAATGGCCATGGAAAGAACGGAATATCAGCACGGATTCGGGCTTTATACTTTTTTCTTTTATCCCAAAGGAGAAGTTGCCAAATATAAAATAGATTTTGGTCAATATCCCTTCGGGACAATCGAACCGCTTAAGAAATTTGGTGGAATTCAGGTTGAATCTTTATATGATATAGCAGTTGATAAAGCTCATACGATATCTATCCGTCCGCGCTTCAGGGATTTTATTGACCTTTACTTTATATTACAGGAAAACCCCGGTTGGAATTTCAGGGAATTAACAGAGAGGGGACAGGAGAAGTTTGAAATTGCGGTTGATCCATTACAGTTGGGAGAAAATCTTATGTTGGTTAAAAAACAAGAGGATATACCCATTATGATAAAAAAAGTTGATGTGAACTCAGTAAGAAAATTTTTTTTAGCGGAAGCAAAGAGACTTCAGTCAGAGATTTTCTATTGACCAGGTTTATTTGACCGAGATATCTGAGCAGGATTTGCCAAGGATGGTACCGCCCCAGTCGGCAGCAACGAAGCCGCGTCGGGTGAATTTTTCGATTTTTTCCGGCGGATTAATAGAAATTGGCGCATCCAGACCTTCAAAGACTACCCGGACCCTGATTAAAGAATCAGGAGCAACAGAAAACTCCAGCTTTTCTTTCTGATTGATTTGATCGGGAGGGATCAGGGTAACGAAATAATAGGGTTTGCCCTTGAGGCGCGGCAGCCAGTAGTTCATAAAGTCTGTTATTTCTTGTTGATTGAAACCGATTTGAGAGAGAATAGAAGAAAGACGGGAATCAATTTCTCCGGCCGGCCAGACCCAGCCTTTTTTGGGGATATCTACTCCTTGAATATCTGCTTCATAATACAAATAAGGGTAGAATTGGTCTTTTGTCAATGGTCGTTGGTCGTTGGAGGAAAATAATTTTCCATCAGGATAAGCGATTATATTCCAGCCTTTTCGTTCATCATAAGAGGGATCGCTTTCAGTTAACCGGCCGTCGAGAGTTAATTTGACTGTTAGAGTAGTTGGCGTTTCAGGATAAAGATAGATGGCCGGTTTGCACCAGGGGGTAGCCCAGGTCCACTGGTTTTGGGAAATAAATTCCATGCTTTTTAACTGGAGTGTCGGATTGTGTTTGTCTGATTGCGGCAGTTCTTTTTGGGTGATCATATAGACATGGGCTTTAGTGGAATCGGTAGATTCCTGAAGATAGAAAGTTTGGGGGGCGGTTACCTGTGAATAGACCCGGAAGATGACGGCGAAGCCTTCTTCGTTTCGGAATTCAATAGTTCCCAGTGGATCGAAACAAGCATTTTTGCTACCCGTTGGAGGGCATATATCCAGAGGTCTTTGGTCTTCGGTAATTTTGACCAGATTGGTGGAATCGGCTTTGAAAATTTTCGGTTTTGACCAGATATAGTAATTGTAATTGGTTCTTTGAATCTGGTTTAGGGGATTTATTTTATCCGCTTGGGGTGAGGAACCCAAACTGGCCGGTAAGAAAGGATGCCTGATAAAGGAGGGAGGTATATCAAGAATGGAGTCCGGAACCGGGGTGTAGTGGGACTGTTCTTTACAATTTTCCAGTATATTTTTAATAAAATAATAAGGATTATTAGGGTCGTTGGTAGGTGGGGCCTGGGCGGCAGCCAAATAGACATCTTCGGCTAAATAAACATCGAAATAATGAGAGCAGGCGTTTTCATTGGTTGAGCCGGCATCCCATAGAGCCGGACAGCCAGCATTGGAATCCGGATCAAAGGCGTCTCTTTTGGTTAAGACGTAAATAAAGTCTTTCAGATTCATATTTTTTCCGTCTCCGGGATCGCAGTTTTTATCCTGTTCATAGTTACAGCCCACATTATGGGAAAAGGGATTCCAGAAAATTTCTTTTATTTGGCCGTTAATGTTTACTTCAGCTATTTTTCTTAAATCAGCATACCAATTTTCCGCCCAGTAACACTGGCCACGGTGCCGGGCCAGAATATATCCATCGGGATCGTCTTCGATTCCCGGACACAAGCCTTCTGCAAAGGGGCCGGCAAATTCATCAGTTTTGCAGCTGGCGATGCGCAGGTCGGTTCTGACCTGGATGAAAGTTCTTTCCAGGTTAGGCACAAGGGCATCAGTAGTGTTGCTGTTCATGGAATATTTTTTACAGTCGAAGATACCGTCTTTATCGATATCTTTAAGCGAATTAAATTTGTTAGGAACTTTTCCGGCAAATAAATCCGGATTTAGAGTGACGCGGTTATCGGAAAGGCTCTGGAAATTATCCGGCCATTTTAGGGTGATTTTAATGTCAGGCTGGGGATTATAGCAGGCCCGGAAATACGGTGTAGGTGTCGGGGTTGTGCCGGGCGGACTTGTATTAACTATAGACGTACTGAAAATACCGGCTCCGAAGCCAAGAATAGAGGAGATCAGGGCAGCTATGATCGGCCACATACAGTAATCACATCACATGAAGGGAAGAATTTCAACCAGTATCATTTTTTTTCAAACACCAGTCCGTTTTTTGACATTTGGGTTTTGACCATTTCCATGGCAATAGCCGTAGTAGCTATAGCGGTGAAACCAATTAGGGCGTCCGGAAGGCTTTCTTTCATAATACCCCAATTAGGAAACCATTGGGTTTCCAAACCAAAAACCCAAAAATAGGCAGCGATAAGAGTAAACCTGTCCAGCCATTTGGAAGTTTCCAGCATCCGTTGATTATTTTTCAGTTGTCCGCAGTCATAAATTATTTTACTTAAAACGCCGCCTGCGGCAATCACCAGTGAAGGAATAAAGCTGTCGCCAAGGTGGTCTGCAACACCATTAGGTAGACTTTCCCTAACGAATGGAATCCGGCTGGCGACGTCAAGCGAGGATAATGTAACAGAGGAACCTGTGGACAACTGCTGGATTTTCGGATCGTGGACAAAGCGGATAACCGAAAAACGCATTTTATCAAGAACAATGGAAACCCGATTGAAAGTAGTTTCTACCTGGCCGGCTTCAATGTTCATAAACGCGTATTATACCAGTCAAATCTCTTGATTTGCCAGGGGATGATATAACAGATATAATTTTCAGCTTAAAGCCTATATTGAATATGATTAGAGAGAGAATAACAAATTTATTCAGTCCGGCAATTCCGATCGCGGAGGATCCCAAACAGGGAGATTTTGATACACTAATTGTATTGGGTAAGAATCTTGGTTGGACATCAGACGCGCGGAGTATCAGAATCGATCCGATGCATTTAAGTACGCCTTCCGAAGCCTGCGTTATTTCAGCTGCTTTATTATATCAACCTGGGACTAAAATTATTTTTTCTGGCGGAAAAACAGTAGGTCCACAATTTCCGTCAGAAGCTCAAGCGATGAGCGGACTATTTTTGCTAAAAAGGCAGGACGCTTTACCGGAAGATATTTTTTGGGAGGAAGAATCATTGGATACGGCCGGAAATATGCAGAAAATAGCCGGTTTAATGTCGGGGCAAACCTGGGGACGGACAGGATTGGTGACTACATGTACTCATTTACCTAATGCACTGAAATTGTGTCAGACATTTAGGGTGTCGGTTGAGGCCGGGATTGATGCCGAGAAGACAATTCTGAAAAGAGGGACAGATAAACAAATAAATTTTGTTATAAGGTTCCAGAGTACACCGGAATATAGAATTGACAGATTAAAGGAGAAGGTCCGTTCGGGTGTTATTTTCTTAGACAGGGAAAGCAGAATTTCCCAGGTAATCAGTCATCGAAGGAGAGGGAAACCAAATTATAAATGAGGATATTTGATAGATTTTGATCTATATTGCAGGGCTTGTTGCAGAGAGAAATTAGCTTATAATGAAATTTAGAAACCTGCCTGACACTAGGCGGGTTTTTTTCACCCAAAGGCTGACAGGTATGAAAAAAATAATTTTCATATTTTTATTAGTTTTATCCTTTGATATCTCCAGGGATTTGAACGCCAGACGCATGAATGACGAGATTCTATGGCAAATGCATATTGAAAATACGACAATCAATCTTGAAGTTTTAAAAAGTTTATCAGCCTATGACCTGTTGCAGGCCCAACAGAACAGCGGAAGGTTATTCATCCGTGATAAGATTATTTTGGAATAAACTTCATAATTTACTTCTCAGGATTGTAAATATTATTTTGCTGCTTTAGTTTTGGAAGAAACCTCCGATTTCCAATAGAAATAACTGATAATAGAAAATGTTGCTGCTGGAGAAAACCAGAAGGGGATATGGGCGCCAAAACTGTCCAAAGTCATTACAAGACCCAGGAAAAAAATTGAGTACATTGCCCCGTTTTTGAGGTAAAGGTATTTTTTAATATTCTTGATGTTGGAAACCGTTATTTGGCGGAGAACGAGGGCTCCCAGGCCATTGCCTAAGAGTATTAGAGGGACGTAAAAAGTAAAAGCAAAGGCTGCGATCACCCCGTCAATTGAAAATGTAGTATCGATAACCTCTAGATACAGTATTTTACTGATATCGGAAATTCCCTTTTGCAGAAGCTTTTTCTCTGCAGTTTCGGCAGTTTGCTTAAATCCGTGGGTTATGAAAAATACAGTAGATCCGACAACTGCAGAAAAAGACAACCAGGGATCATAGCTTGTTGCCTGCCAGACGACATAGGTAAGAATGATAGAAATTACGGCATAAAACCAGACTCCCTGGCGGGCAATAAACCTTTCACCGGGCAGACCGAAGTTTTTGTCTTCCAGAAAAAGCCAATGGAAAAAGATAAATATCATAAATATTCCTCCAGAAAGCAGAAGATAAGGAGCTGACCGGTCCAGAGATAAGGAGACAGCTTCCGTACTTTTGATGACAGATGAGACCATGCTAAGGAAATTTAACCCGGGATTTAGAATCCAGACGATAAGAAATGGCAAAACTCCTCTGACAAGAATGACGGAGATAAAAAGTCCCCAGGTAACAAACCAGCGCCGGGAGGAGGGTTTCATCGTTGATAGAACTTCAGCATTAATGATGGCGTTATCGATACTATTGATAATTTCAAAAAGGCCTAAGCCCAAAATAATGATAAGAGAAGAAAAAAAATTCATGCCAAGAGATGTTTTTTGACTATACTGATAATATCAGTTACCGGGGTGTTGACTTTGACAATAAAGTCCTTGGCTCCCAACTCTTGGGCTTTATTTATTTCAGCGTCAAGATTGGTGAGTATAATTACCGGGATTTTGGCCAGTTTAGGTTTATTCTGGATTATTTTAAGAACGTCATAACCGCTCAAATTGCCCGGAAGCATTATGTCCAATAATATCAGGTCGGGCATATCTTTGGTTAAAAGTTTTAATGCCTGCTTGCCTGTTGAGGCTGTAGTTACTTTTAATTTTTCTTCCGTAAAGACCTCACGGTAAATAAACAATATATCGGCATCATCTTCAATAATTAAGATTTTCTTCATAATTTTGCATATTGTACCACTCAAAGTCTGCACAGCTGAATTTTAGGGTTTCCGATTCGTATATTTTTACAAATTCAAATTGCCCGTAAAGATTGCACTAGTTAATTTGGACAGAAGTAAGGGAGGCAAAAATTGACCCAATATTATCGGGAATTTGAGCAGACGGTGTGTATGCTTTATTAGAAACGGGTGTGATCATATGAAGTATATTATTTTGGACAAAGATAAAATGCTTTCCGATCTTCGTTCCTGAAGTCACTCCATGATCATCATACGCAGGTGTCTGAACTGTTATTTCCAAATAGGTAGATGAATTGACAGATTTTTCCGTGATACCAACGATTTCATCAGTACTTTGTTTTTCCGCCAGGCGTTTTTCATACCAGGCTCTGCGGGAACTGCCGTCGTAATGGTTTTTTAGAACACCATCATTATTCCTGTAGACGGATGACGAATAATCCCATAATTCTGACGCATCAGAAGCGTTTTGGATTGTAAATTCTGAACCTGTAAAGAGGAATGAAAAGCCAGGAGGCAGTGACAACGTGGTTTTTATTCCAAAATCCGGATCAGTTGCAGTAAATTGTTGCCATTCAGGAGGAGAAGATACCATCTTACTTGAGGAGCCGGTAATATAAATGGCGGTTGGGTTTAGAGAAGGTATTAATTGGTTTTGAGTATTAACCGATGGTTCTATTTGAACAGCAATAGTAGTTTCCGCTTGCGGGTGCGAATTAATGGTCTGGGAATAATTATTATTTGAGTTGTTTTTTTTGAGTCCCAAATAATATGCTCCGCCTGTAAAAACCAGCAGAATAAGAAATATCCCTAAGATTATTGGAAAGCGGGATTTAAAATAATTTACTAGTGGTTTTGGAAGACCTGTTTTTTCTGATATGTCTGATTGTATTCCGGGCTGATTTGAAAGATTAGTATCCATAATGTCAGTATTTCAAACAGAGTTGGATTTAGCAAGAGTATCTGGAAACTAAGCTTTACTTTCAATCCATTTTTCACTGTACGCAGTGTCTTTATCCAAAAGTTCGAACCTGTTTTCATTGTTAGCTCGCCTCGCCGAAACGGGGCTCGCATGGAGTTTATCCCGATGACCATCGGGGCTCGGCATTCGGCCTCGCTTTTTTCAGCCAAAGGCTGACTGGTATTTTTTCGCGAGCGGTCGCCCCGCGAGGCGGGGCGAAAAGGAAGGATAACTAATTAATCTCCTGAAAGTATAGGATGACTACCACCACAATGTGCACATTCTGGTTTCGTTACTTTTGTTATATTTCCGGCTTCAACCATAATATCGCTATGTGCATATGCTTGACCGCAATATCCGCATTCAGCATATGCAGGAACA
>Ga0155407_146_pt1 | contig 18527 bp, 19 predicted proteins | sample RifCSPhighO2_02_FD_106375 | JGI IMG/M metagenome (GOLD analysis project Ga0155407, IMG submission 106375) | Candidatus Gottesmanbacteria bacterium RIFCSPHIGHO2_02_FULL_39_14
CACGGACATACAAACTGGCAAAACAGTTGAGATAAGCGAGGGTAAGATGATTGCCGCAACAAATACAGGCATCGGCGAGGTACAGGCTTTTGATGTCAACGCGGAAAACGAAAAGTGGAAGGATTTTACAGACGAAATCGGTAAAACAGGTACCAATCAAAAAAACTATCTATACATCTTAGTAATTCCGATAATACTGGTAGCTACTATAATCGCTGTTGTATTAGCATTAAAAAAGAAGAAAAGCGCTTAAAGAATTTCACTATTTAAAGAGTGTCTTCAGGTTGCAGTTTTTTAATTTCCTCCCGCCTCCTTTTCAATTCCTCAATATACCTTAAATCCTGAAATACTCTGATAATTGTACTGAAATCTACAGTTATATTAATCCCAGAAACGGGGAGCACATTATCACAACAACCCAAACCTCTTTAGCTCCAATGGAGAACCAACATTGAGAAAAAAATTTGGTAAAGATTATATTGAATTCTGCAATAAAATTCCTCGGTGGTTATAATAGTTCCTCACATACTACACCCGTCGGAGTAACGATTTTAGCTTCAAATTCCTGTACTAATTAGTAAGTAATAGAATATTTGTAGTTCTATTTGCTAATATAAAGGCATGGTTTTGAACAAAACTCATATTCTGCTAATTCTTTTTTTTGGATTGGTTGTTGCAGGTGTTGTTATTAAGTCAAACAATAAAAATAATCTAAATAAAAAAGAAGAAATCAACTATAACAACATAAAATCAGATTATTCTGCGACCCGTACTATAAAGCAGGATGATGAATTAATAACAATAGATTTCAGTCAATGTACACAAGACAGAGTGAGAATAGATGTTGGCTTTGGTTCAACTACAATAGTTATAGGTGGCAAAAAAGGTTCTAATTGTAAAGTTAATTATGGAGGTGAAATAGAGAATCCCAACTGGGATGGTAGTTTACCTTTTATTTGCGAGGTCCCTGTAAGTTTAGGTAAAGTGTCATTTACAAAAAATAATTACGGAATCAACTTTTCCCCAATTGAAAACTACTGTATTAAAAAGTAACTCTCGATTAGTATTTGGATTATCACTTAGGCCTTATTTTTCTAGGGATGGAGTGGTTTTTTTAGGTGTTCTTGTTTTCTTTTCAGGAATAACAGTTGGTTCTTCAGACTGAAGCGGTTGATCTACTGTCATTTTTTCTTCTTCTGGCATTTTGACCATCTCCGTACCTTCTTCTTCCAGTGTCTTAGCTTTATTAACAGAAGAATTAAATGTTAACATTTCCAATATTTTATCGAGCTTGGCATTTAGTGTATTGAATTGTTCGTTATTTTGAGGCGGTCTATTATTCCTGTCTTCAAAATTAGATCTTCTGGAATTCCTATCTCTAAATCTTGTTGAATCCGAACTTCTGTTGTTCCTTTCAAAACAATTGCTGCAGTAAACAGGTTTGTCACCGGATGGTTTAAAAGGCACCTCACATTCCTTTCCGCAGTTACTACAGATTGTTCTGTGCATTTGTCTATCTCCCCCTCTTCCGCCAAAATCTCGACCACGAAAATCTCTTCGTCCACCAGACCTGTTATCTCGGTTAAAATTTACCATTTACAGTATTATAGCATCTAGTCTTCATTCGCGTAAAATTGTCGACTTTTATAGATAGTTTTTTTACCGGCACTATCCAGAAGATTGCTGCGGGTCTCCCGCCAAGTCCCGAGAAAAAGAAATATCGGCTCTGGGAAGACTTAGTCCTACAATCAATAACGCAAAGATAAGTAACAGAATTTGGAGTCTTGTGAAACCAGATAATTAACTTCTATCAATCGATATGTCAGTTAATGATTTTGGATCCTCAATAGGCTCAAGATGCGTTATGACTGTAATTTTTGGAATTGCATTGCATATTTTTGTTTCAATTTCATCCAGTAGATCGTGTCCTTTTTGCACAGACCAGTTTCCCGGAACTAATATATGGACAGACATAAATCTGCGGTTGGCAGATTGGCGAGTTCTAAGTCCGTGGTAAGAAATTCCTTTTTTGCAGTAATTTTTTAAGACTGATTCTATAATTTTTAGGTCTTTACTTAAAAGAGAAGTATCCATTAAGCCAAGTGTAGATTCTTTTATTATTTTAATTCCTGTATAAACGATATTCACGGCAACAAGTATGGCGATGATCGGATCTAATATTTGAACATTTGTAAAGGCTACTAATGCGACTCCAATAATTACGCCAGCAGATGTCCAGACATCAGTCATTAAATGATGCCCGTCCGCTTCAAGGGTAATTGAGCGGTATTTCTTGCCTGTTTTTAAAAGGATTACTGCCACGGTAAAATTTATTACCGATGCGATAGCTGATATAGTAAGCCCTATTAAAACCTGTTCGATGATTCGCGGATGCAGAATTCGGTCAATTGCCGTAAATCCTATACTTATAGCAGCAACAAAAATAAGTATTCCTTCCGTCACGCTGGAAAAATATTCAGCTTTTGAATGTCCGTATGCATGATCTTTATCCGGAGGTTTTTCCGCCAGGGTGAGCATTGATAATGCCATTATGGCGGCAACTAAATTAACAACCGATTCCAATGCATCGGAAAGCAGCCCGACTGATCCGGTGAGAAAATAAGCGAAAGCTTTAAGCGAAATACTTATAACCGCCGTCAGAATTGAAAGCCACCCAAAGCGGGTTAATGATTCATCATTCATTCCTAATATTTTAGTACATTTTTATCAGTAGCAGTAAAAAAAAGAAAATCCCGAAAAAAATTACCTGAAAAAACCTATAGAAAATTGCTATCTTCTGCTTTTCCTGTTATACTGATGAGAACGAAAATATAATGATAAAACCTTCCTTTATTTCCTCCTCTCTTTCTATAACCAAATGGGCATATCAAAAATCAAAACTTAGGTCTATTCCGGAGTGGGATGAACTGATAACTACTATAGAAAATGCTGATCTTTTATTAACTCTTGTATTAGATCAAAATTGTCCCCAGAGAGCCTCTATTTTGAAATGTCTTTACTCTCTCGTCGGAACAAGTGCATCAAAACATGTTGATATGGATATTGCGAAAATAAATGTATTACTGGATAAAGCAAAATCATCTTCTGACCAGGTTATTCTCAATTGGGTGAACAGGTCACGGATTATATTAAGAGATCTAAAAAAGTTTGATTATGTAGAATGGTGTCAGGGTGGATTTTCGGAAAAAGATCTACCCATAGAAAACTAGGGAACAGGCTACCCCCAAATCAATCTCTCTGTTACTGAATTCTCAGCTTGAAATTATTCACGCCGACTCTGCGGGTTGATCGGGGTTTAAAGAATGGAAAATTGGATTGAAAAAGAACTCAAATCGCATATTTAACATTTTGCTACAATGGATTTATGGAGATTTGGCAATCAGTCAAATTTACCCTCAAAGCCAGTTGGGAAGTAAGCAAGAAACTTCTAATACTCTATTTTTCCCTTCAAACAATACTCGCTCTAACTTTTATAATAGACCTTTTAAGCTACAAGGAAATTATTGATACCATCAATCACACCAAAACGATCCTTGGACTTTCTCTCTATGGCGTGATCATTGTACTTCTTGTTTACTACCTGGTGTATAAAATACTTGATGGTATTTCCAATTACACCTGGAATTTACTTGATTCCCAGTTGGCTGTATATCTTAATGGTAAATTCATAGATAAACTGGCTACACTAGATCTTTCTATCTTTGAAGATCCTCAAAACGTCGGATTGGCAAATAGGGCATTTAATCGCTTCCAGTTTCAATTTAAGTATTATCTGAAAGCGATAATTGATGTATACACCGGACTTATTAAACTCCTTATAAGTCTTTCCATCTTCTTTTTTGTATCACCGATTATAGGTACGCTTGTTATTCTCGCCAATTTCATTCAAATCTATATTAATTCAAAACAAGCCTATGGAGTTTTTCTGATATACCGGGCTGACTCGGAGGTTAAAAGAAAATTTGAGTATATTGTCAATACTCTTTTCTCAAAAGATACTTTGCCGGAAATAAAACTGTATCAGGCTTTTGGTTTTTTCAAAGATAAGGTATTGAGAGTCTATAGGCAGTTTACTAACCGCCAGCTTAAAGTAGAAAAGAAGCGGTTAACGTACTATACTCTGGCCGGATTTCTTCCAACATTTTCAATTTTTATTTATTCGTTATTTATCGCAAATCAGGCTACCATCGGCATAATTTCTGCAGGACAATTTCTATTTTTATTTTTCAACTCTTTGACATTTAATGGAACACTATTTACTTTAGGCCAAAATATAGGACATCTGCATGCTGATAGTCTATTTATGAAAGATGCTATAGGTTTTTTTGACTTAAAACCAAATATGTCATTCCCAATAGTTCCTCAAAGTAGAAAGACTGAATTAACAGAAAATTTGAAAAACCCGTCTATACAAATTGAAAATGTTTTTTTTAAATACCCTCAGGGAGAAAGCCTTGTACTTAAAAATATTTCTCTTGAAATTCCTTTTGGTCAAAAGGTAGCTCTCATCGGAGAGAATGGAGCCGGTAAAACAACACTCGTGAAACTGCTCCTCCGTATGTACGATCCGCTTGAGGGTAAAATATCTATAAACGGAATTGATATTAAAACTATTCCGGAAGCGGAATTGTTTCAAATCTACTCGACGCTCTTTCAGTCATTTGGTAAGTTCTATTTCACTATCCGTGAGAATATAGAAATGGCTGCAAATAAGAAATTATCCCAAGAAGAGCTGGCAAAAATCCTAAACTTCTCCAATTCCCGGGAATTCGTAGAAAAAACACCCGGTAAATTTGACCAGCAGTTAGGAAGCGAATTCACTCATGGAATTGAATTGTCTGGCGGACAATGGCAAAGGCTGGCTATTGCCAGAGCTTATGCTAAACGCTCTCCCGTTCTGATTCTTGATGAACCAACGTCAGCAGTTGATGCCAAAAGTGAGATGGAGATATTTGATAGGCTAAATAAAGAGATGAAGAATAACACGCTTCTATTTATTTCACACAGATTTTCAACGATAAAAGACGCAGAGCGAATCATAGTGATTGATAAAGGAAAAATTATAGAGGATGGATCACATGAGAGTTTGATAAAGAATAACGGCAAATACGCAAAACTTTATAATATTCAGGCAGAAAGGTATTTGAGAGGCAAATAACTTGCTATAATTCTCCAAATGTCCTTTGAAGCTAAGAGTTTATATCCGTTTCAACCGGAGAGAGATCTTTCTCAAATGCACGTAGGAATTATCGGTGGAGGACCGGCAGGTGCGTTGACCGGATTGCTTTTAGCCAGAGAGGGGATGGATGTTACTATTTTTGAACCCAGATCCAAAAGAATGCCTGAAGTGGGTGAAAGAAAAAGACTGTGTGTAGGCTGTGCCGGTTTATTACAGGAAAATGCCATAGAACTGCTTCAATCCCTAGATTTGAATATACCCGGGGAGGTTATTCAGGCAAAATTGACAAACAGTGTAATTCATTTTCCGGGAGGTAAAACAATGGTTATTCCTTCCCATGCTTTGACTGTGTATAGAGGTTTTGGTCCGGTCGGGACGAGTGAAAAGATCATGGGATTTGATGCCTGGTTGTTAAATGAAGCAGAGAAAGCCGGAGCAAAGATAATTGAAGCGCAAGTTACCAATGTGCATTCAGATGGAAAAAATGTTGACTTGGAAAGCAGTGTTGGATCAAAAACAGCAGATTTTCTGGTAGGTGCTTATGGTCATAACCAAGTGCATATGAAATTACCTGAGCAGGATAATCCTCTTGGAGTTCCTGTAACTCAACCTGCCTGCGTCAGAGAATATTATTTGGGTTATGAGAAGGTAAAAGAAAAATTAGGTCAAAGTCAACATATTTTCGCCAATCCAACACCGGAAATTTGGTATGCAGCTATTTATCCCAAAGGACCATTTATATCAATAGCTTTAATGGGTAGAAACGGAGCTAGTCAAAATGATTATAAAGATTTTTTAGGCTTAAAGGCTGTGCAGGAACTTATTGGAGATTTGGAACATATGAGATTAAGTTGCGGTTGTACAAGCCACATCACGGTCCGTTCTCCGGAAACAGTGGTTGTCAGCAACAAAGAAGGTGGATTCCATATAGCCAATCTTGGAGATGCCGGAGGACAAAGACCAAGAAAAAATGGCATATTTGCATCCCTGGACAGTGCGGCAAAATTTGCTGAAGTTTTGAGACTGTACGGTAATACTCCGCAGGCTATTAAAGTCTTTAAAAGATATATTACCACCAACTATGTTTGGGATAATTGGCCGTCAGAAGTGGTTTTACAATCATTAGACCTTTTTTTAAATCATGAGTTTCCCAGAAAATTAATAATCTATTTGGGCAATGGAAATGTACCCCTTGTCAGTGAAGCAGTCAGAAGAACGATCGATCTTGTATCATCCGGCAGATATCCTTATTGGCAAATACCGATGAGGGCAATATTTGATATCAAAAGGTAATTTTTCTTTTGCGAAAGGTGTAGTCACTGCCAAAATATCCTATAGTATCTTGACGGGAAAATATATATATGTTATACTTCCTCTCACAGATTTAAACTAATAAATCTGTTTAAATTGGATTTAGTTTTAACGAAATTAAGATAAAGATACCCGAATTTTTCCACTTTGTATCTTTTTTCCTTTTTTAAAGCCACTTTTCGATTTAGGCAGATTTATTAATTTAATTTTTTATGTATAAGTTCTCCAAATCATTTCAAAAAAGGCGTTTCCAAAAAAGTAAGTTTTATCGTGGGAGAAAACATTATCTAAACCCTACTCAATATATAAATAAGACCGCCTCCTTCCCAACCGGAAATGACATCGCTATCAAAAACAGTTTTAATGATTTTCGTATTGACCCCATCCTACTGAAGAATATTTTTTCTCGTGGCTACCGGGTTCCGACACCTATCCAGGACCAGGCAATTCAACCGATTCTAGAGGGAAAAGACGTCATCGGTATTGCCGAAACAGGATCGGGTAAAACTGCAGCTTTTCTGATTCCCATAATAAATAAAATACTTCATAACAGGCAGGAAAAAGTATTAATTATTGTTCCGACGCGTGAGCTGGCAGTACAAATTAACGACGACTTAAAATCACTATCCAAATTCTTATCTGTTTATTCCAGTTTGTGTATCGGTGGAGCAAGTATCAACAGGCAGATATTTGAATTAAGAAATAATCCTCATATTGTAATCGGTACTCCGGGAAGAATTAAAGATTTATTCAATAGGAATTTTCTTCACTTAAAAAACTTCAGGAATATAGTACTGGATGAAGCGGACAGAATGGTTGATATCGGATTTTTACCGGAAATCAAATTTCTCATATCCCGCCTTTCCCAAGATCGTCAGTCGCTTTTCTTCTCGGCAACCGTCTCCAGAGAGGTTGATGGAATTATCAATTCTTTTGTCACAAATCCGGTAACCATATCCGTAAAATCAACCGAAACTCCCGTTTCCATCAAACAGGATGTCATAAGAGTAAGAGGTACGGAAGAAAAAATTGCCAAACTGAAAGAATTATTGAGAAGGCAAGAATTTAAAAAAGTCCTTATATTCGGCCGGACCAAACACGGTGTGGACCGGTTGTCCAAAAGATTATTTCTTCAGGGTTTTTCAGTTAATTCAATTCACGGAAATAAATCCCAAAATCAGCGTTTAAGAGTGCTTATGCAATTTAAAAATAATCAGTTGCAAATTTTGGTAGCCACTGATATCGCTGCCCGGGGTTTGGATATTCCTGATGTTTCACATGTCATTAATTTCGACGAACCGGCAAGTCAGACAGATTATATTCATAGAATAGGCAGAACAGGCAGGGCTCAAAAAAAAGGTTTTGCCTTAACCTTTGTCAGCTGAAAAAGTGTATAATAGAGATAGCTTCTTTTTATGAATATCTATTCATATATCCATACTTCTAATTTATCGGATCAGAAAAAATATAAATCCTTAAAAAAAAGTATTGATAGAGATAGATCAAAAGCCATAAACAAAAGACTTAAGGAAAAAGCTTATATGACCGATATGGAATATATATCGGGTGCATTTTTAGAAATGTATGAACCCTATTTAAAAGATATCGTCTGTAGGCTTTTTGAGAAAGGATATTCAATTGATATATCATCAGGCTTTTGCAGTAATAAATTCCAATATCAATCTTTAAACGGGCATTTCTCTCTGGATTATTTAACTAAGAATAAACTAGAAAAAGAAGGGGTAAAAATTCGGGACATTAACGGTTTCAGATCTCTGTTTTTTTTTGCTGAAAATCTGAATTTGGATGATATCAAACAAAAATGGCTGCAAATAATAGAAATTCTTCCAGATAAAGGTAAACTTATTAATCCTTCCCAAAACCCCAAAGCAGTACTATTCCGGAGAAAATATATTTCAAGAGATCCCCAACTGCAAAGGCAAAGATTATTTGAAAAGATGGAATACAAAATCCGGATATCACTGGAAAAAGAAGTAAAAAAAAGGAAAAAAACAAACCCTCATCCCAATATTGTTGAATCCCGATTAGGTGTTTTTATTGAAGAGCTTGAACCCCAAGTTCGTCAGGCTGTTTTAAAAATGAATAGAAAAGGCTATTCCACGGATTTATCCGGTTTTGTAAATAATTCCCGTGACCAGATGATAGAAGGTGATTTTCGACTTGAAGAAAAAATTATCAATAAATTAAGCCTGTCAGGTATCAAAGTAGAATCTAACCCCAGCGGATATACGAGATTACTGTTTACACCAAAAGAAGCAAATTTAGGAAAAATTGAAAAGAAATGGAATGAAATTGTTTCTCTTCTTCCCTCAAAAAACAAGACTGCGGAATTCTCGATGACGAGACGTGCCAGAGACTTCAGATTAAAATATATTTAACAATAAGTACGGTCTTACTCTAACCCCTTAATCTAATTAGAATATATTTATTATGAAGAAGAGAATTGTATTACCACCTGTTATACTCTAATTTAAAGATGATTATAATTGCTCGTATTTTGTTTGTAATTTTTGTTTATTTGTCATCTCTGATTTTTGCACCCCCCTCAATTGCTCAAATCTATACCACGGAAAAACTTATTACCGTAGATATCACTTCACAGACCCTGACCGCCTGGGAAGGTGGAAAGATCCAGCATAAAACAAAGGTCTCAACCGGTATGAAACTTACTCCGACCGCCAAAGGCAGCTTTAAAATATATGTAAAATACCCGGTAAAGGATATGAAGGGCCCGTCCCCCTATAAAAATATTTACCCCAAAGGCTTTTATCATCTGAAAAATGTTCCCAATATCATGTATTTTTACCAGGGCTATGCCATACATGGAGCCTATTGGCACAATAATTTCGGCCGTCCGGCAAGCCACGGCTGCGTCAATGTTCCGCTTGCCTCTGCCGAATGGCTTTTTAACTTCGCCTCCGTCGGCACCAGAGTTGAGGTTTTTTGATTTTTCTGCTTGGGATTGAAAAACTGTTAGTTACGCTTTTTCCGTTTAGTGATGGTGGTTTATTATTAATTTTTAGTCATAGCTAAAGATGCTTATATCGGGATTTTCAAAAATGATTTTTAAGAACTTGTAATCTCTTTTTATTTGATTTACATCACCGCTGTATTTTGTCCACATAATATATTTAATCTCATTTTCCAGTAAGAATTTTTTAGCCCGATTTTCATCGGTCCATTTATATAAGAAATCATTAGTCAGTTTATCTTTTTCTTTGGCATTTATAGTCATCAGAAAGTGCCCTGAATACGTCCTTTTACCCGAAAATCCGGGGACAAGCATATCTATGGAGGTAGCGGGATTGGCAAGTACGACTGCATCTTTCGGTTCCCGGTATCTCAAAAACAACAGAGCTTCAAAAATTGTTTTAGGCATATAGGCAAAATGATAGTATGGTTCTTTTAGAGGCAGACTGTTTTTAATAGTTGAACTTGTAATTGTTATTGCGTTAGGTACAAAATAAATTATTAAGACTATCCAGAATGCCCTGGCACCGCATTTCTGTTTTATAAAAATCAATGCATGAAACGCCATTATGGCCAGAAAAATATAAGAAGAGGAAAAGACTAAGCGGAATCCCGGTATAGGGATAAATTTATATAAAGGCAGAAAAAATCCGCTAACCCCGATAATGACTGTCAGATATCCTAAGGATTCAAGAATATTTTTTTCTTTTTTCCAAACAAAATATGAACCGATCAAAGCAGCAATTCCTAGCGTTCCGAAAAACTTGATAATTTCTATTGGATTTTGCAATAAATTTGAGAGCATTTTTTCCTGCTGGTTTATATCCCATTGGGTAGCAAAGGTATACGCGGAATTGCCCTTTATTGCTTTATAAGTATTTATTATTATTAGACCTGCCGGAAGCAAGATAATGAGGATAATGACGCTCCATGTAAAAAGATATTTTAATTTTCCGGTTTTCGGTAGATGAAAAATAATGTAAATCCCTGCTACTAAAATCAAATTAAGTGATTTTGCCGCATCAGAGATCGATAGCAGTATAAACAATCCAACTATACTTATCAGAATAATCAGTGATTCTTTACTGGTAATCAGCCTAGTTAATGGAATTTCCTTTTGAATGTATTTTTCGATTTTTGTGATTAATAGTGAAATTAAAAGCAATAATAGAAGAAAAATTATATTTCTGGTAAGAATTTCCGGCATGTTGCCGAATCGGGAAAAGATAGTATTTTCTGCCCGAAAAAGGGTAATGCTCGACACGGAGAACGAAGCCTGCGAGTCAATTTTTATTTCCGGAAAACTGGAAGAAAATAAAAAAATACAAAATATCACCAGCCTATAAACAGCATTATGAGGAAAGATTTTTTTTATAACATAGTAACTTAAAAGAATAAAAAAGAACTTTAAAAAAAGTACTGAAAGATTATATGCCGTAAACGGTTCCAAACCAAGAATTCCACCGAGCTTTCCCAATAGAAGATGGATAAAATAAATAGTCGTGGGGGGGAATTTTTCAGTCGTGAAATTATTCGTAGTTAGCCATGAACCGTGTGCTCCCTGATAGAATTGGTCTAAATAATAATATAGGTCTTCCCAATAATGAATCATACCGATAAAAATTCTGTCTTTCGGCCTTTGGATATATTGAGATAGTAAGGCTATTGTTGTAAGAATTGTCGAAGTTATAGATATAGCCAATACTAAAAAAAATTCCCAACTCGTTTTTTTAATGATTCTGACCATATTATCAATTTTTCGAAATATATATACATCTTAGATCCAATAACCTCCACAAGTAAAGTTATCTTTTCTATTTCTTAAAAGGAGATTTTCAGCTGGAAGAAAATAAGCTGAACTAATGTTCGAATAACTTTCTCAATTCTATTTTTGCTTGTTGAAGAATCTTTTTTCTTTCCGGTTTGAGATTTTTTCCGGCCCGGTTTATGTAAAAGTTCAGCATGCTCATAGCCGATTGAAAGGCTGGCGCTTTTCGTCTTATACTCGCCAAAGCCGAACGTCTTAAACTTTCAGCAATCTTTACGGGATTATCCCAGGTAAATACCCCTTCCTCCAAATCCAGGGCAATACTGTGTTTTGTTACTTCTCCAGACCAGTATTTTTTCTTATCGGTCATTTTAATTAGACAGTCAATATTTTATTATAATTAAACCATCATGAAAAATATGTTTAAAAAAATTCCCTTTAATGTTTTAATCTTGGGCCTGGTCAGTTTTTTCAATGATCTTGCCTCGGAAATGATCTATCCTTTGGTGCCAATTTTCCTGACTTCGGTTCTTCATGCATCAATTCCAATCGTCGGATTTATCGAAGGGCTGGTAGAAGCTATTGCCAGTCTGACTAAATATTTTTTCGGCGCCTATTCTGATTTTCTTAAAAAGCGCAAAATATTTGTCGCTATGGGTTATTCATTGGGGGCTATTTCAAAAATTCTTATCGGACTGGCCTTAGGTTGGCCATTAGTTTTAATTGCCAGATTTATTGACCGCTTGGGAAAAGGTTTGCGTACCGCTCCCCGCGACAGTCTGCTTTTGGAAAATACCACTTCTCAAAACAGGGGGTATATCTTCGGTTTTCATCGGGCTTTTGACAGTCTCGGAGCAGTTTTCGGTCCGCTGCTGACTTTAGCAGTCTTATATTTATTAAAGGAAAACTTGCGCCTGACTTTTTTTGTTGCTTTTATCCCGTCGACAATCGCTGTTCTTTTATTGCTCGTTTTCGTCCGCGAAAAAAAGAAAGAAGAAATTATTAAGGATAGAAAATTCGTTAAAATAAGGTGGAAATCAATATCTCCCAGATTGAAAATTTTTTTACTAATAAGCTTCTTATTTGCAGTAGGTAACAGTTCCGACGCCTTTCTGCTTCTGAACGCCAAAAATCTTGGATTAACAACTACTCTGGTTGTTCTTGTCTACGTTCTTTATAATGTTTCCCAGACAATCTTTGCCGCGCCTCTAGGATCACTTTCTGATAAAATCGGCCCAAAGAAAGTGTTTGCTTCCGGTCTGCTCGTTTTTTCTGTTGTTTATTTCTTTTTCGGATTTGTTAAAAATTCTTTTTGGTTGTGGCTGTTATTTCCAGTTTACGGAGTCTATATTGCCGCAACCGACGGAGTCTCTAAGGCTTATTTGTCTCAATTTATAACCCATGAGGAATCGGGAACTTATTTTGGCGCTTATTATACTCTGACAGCTCTGGGAACTTTTTTGGCTTCACTAATCGGTGGGCTTCTCTGGAAATATATCAACCCCTCAGTTACTTTTTATTACGGTAGTTTCATGGCTTTTGCTGCCTTTTTGACATTTTTAATATTTTCGGATTCTTACCGGAAATGAATCCCCAGTTCGATTGTCTTGTCATGGGCAATTTGTTGTTCTTCCTGGTTTAATTGAAATTCTTCGAGCGTGAAACCGCTGGCAAATTGTTTTATCCAGGAGGGTTCTCTATTAATTTTCACTGAATTTTTACTCCACCAAACATGTGTCATATAAGGATCATTTTTCGGAGGCGGAGCTGCTACAATATAAGTAATTGGTTTTTTAGAATACTCAAACGCCTGAGCTTTAGCTTTTTTAAAATGATATATCATGGCATACCGCGGTCCGTAAGCAAAGGCATCAGGAGAAAAGACAAAATAGCCGAAAGGATTATTTTCCTGTTTGTCAATAATGTTTTCCGCAACATTAGTTAAGGAGCGCCAGGAATCAGGATCTTTTTCCATAAATGATGTTTGCAGATTTTTAATATACCAAACCCCGTGTTGAAAATTCAAAACAACTATTAATCCCAAAAGTGGAACAAAAACTAATTTATAATTACCCCGCAAAAATGAAGCAAACCAGATGGATGTCACAGGCACCAGTAAATAGATGAAATGCGATAGGATTACTCCCTTATTGGCAAAAGTAAGTAACATATATCCCAAGTAAAAATAAAGAATAAGAAAATATTCTGTTTTATATTTTTTGCCAATAAGAATTTCTCGGATTGAGGACAATAAAACGACAATAAAAATAGTTAGGATCAGCAGAAAATTTTCACTGTAGAAAAATTGAAGGTGAATTGTAGATTCCAGACGGTTTTTGAGAAAAAAATCGAGAGGTAATGGATTCCATGATTTTTGAAACTTCCAGAATTCAAAGGCTGATTTACTCAATAAGAAATTATGTCTTAAATCAAATAAGAGAAAATTCATCAAAAAAAGAGGAATTACCAAAAGCGCTGATAAATGTTTCCATGATTTATTCTTTCACAAATGCTGCCGCCGGTAAAATTCCGAAAATTTTTTTTACACCTACCCCTGCCAATCCCAAAGCAATAATTCCCAATACCATCCAATACCATCCCAAAACTACCGGATTTCCTGAAGCAATTTTATATACAGGATAATTCAGGTAAGACCATAACTGTCCGTGGAAAAGACCGCTGACATTGGAGCGGGGACCGATCAGCATGATTTTTTTGCTATCGATTTCTCCCAATAGTAAAAAATCCCTCGCCACATCGTTGAAAAAATTCACTTCTCCTTTCAAAAGCGGATAACTAATAAAGTAAATATTTACCAGAGTTAAAATAACTAGAAGAACAAAAATTATTATTTTCATTATATTAATCTTATGCTATTCTACTTCTATTCGATAATTTATGGCCAAAAGTGTACTTGAGCGGTTATCAGATGTTCATCCCGATCTGGAAATCTGGTGGGATTCCTCCCCCTTAGTCTTCAAATCCTGGGTAGCCAAAATGATTAATTCCGTCTCTCCTCAGAAAAAAGATATACTTGAAGAAGAGTTGAACCGTATTTACGTTTTGGCCGACCCGGCCAAAAGTCTTATCCGCGGCTGCACTACTAATCCGCCGTTGTCATTAACCGCAGTTCAGAGCAATCCCGATTTTTGGAATGACTGGATCGATGATTTAATTCGAACCAATAGGGGATTATCGCAACAGGAGTATTTCTGGTTAACCTACAAGGAAGTTATCAGACAGGGAGCCGAAATGATACTGCCTATATGGAAAGCATCGGGAGGACGATTTGGATATATCTCCGGACAGCTCGATCCCAGGCTTCTCACCGAAAAAGACAGGATGATTAAAATGGCCAAAGAAATCCGGTCTATCTCTCCCAACTTGATGATTAAAGTTCCCGCCTCCACCGAAGGTGTTGAGGTTGTCAAAGTTTTGACTTCCCTCGGGATTCCCACCAATGTCACTACCTGCTTTACCCTTCCCCAAATTTGGGCAGTTGCCAAAGCCGCCAAAGAGGGTTTGGAAATCGCCCGGAAAAACAAGGTAGAGCTAAGCCGCTGGCGGGCGGTCATAACCATGATGATCGGCAGACTGACAGAGCATCCCGTTTTGGATGAACAGGCAGCCCGTCGCGGTCTGACCCTCTCCTGGAGCGATAAACACTGGCTGGGAATTTATATTTTCCGCAAAGCCTACAAATTATTGAAAGATAACGCCATGCCCAGTAAAATGCTTGCCTGTTCCATGCGTGACGGCCCGTTGATTGGAGATGTTTATCATTTCTGGGACATTGAAAAAATTGCCGGCAATATAGTCTATACCTTGCCGCCTTATGTTTTGGAACCCCTCTTTTTGCGTTGCGGTGATTTACAGTTTAAGGAAGAAATTCTGAATGAAGATGTGCCTTCCGAAGTTATAAATAAAGCAAAAAAGCTTCCCATTATCCTCCAGTCCTGGGATGAAAACGGCATGGAAGTCAACCAATTCAATATGCATCCTTCAACGATTTCCACTGCCAAAGCCTTTTCGGAGGCCACTATCGGTTTGGAAAACTATGTTGCCGGCCGGATGAAAAAAATATTAACCAAAGGCCGATCGTCCTTTGGACGAAAAAAATGAAAAAATCAATTTCTGATTATTTCGTTCCTTGGCTCATCCCTCTTAAAATGTATATTTCCGATCATATTGAATTGGCCTGGAAAAATCCCCGTCTTCACCGCATGATGTCCAACGAAAACCCGCTCCCTCCATCAACAAAAATATTAAAAACTATCAACCGTTATGCCAAATTAGCCAACCGTTATCCGGATCAGGGATTAATTATTAGAAGTAAAATATCCAGGATGAATAAACTTCCCGGTCCGGAGAATGTCGTTTTGGGCAATGGTTCAAGTGAGATTTTCGATATGATTTACCGGACATTCCTGACTCCGGGTGACCAAGTCATCCAGCAGACTCCCTGCTTTGGCATTTACAAATTAAGAACAGAGGTTCTTGGCGGGAAAATCGTTTCCGTCCCGATGATTTATAAAAACAAAAAACTTCTTTATGATGCAGAAGGCATTTTAAAAGCCATAACAGCTAAAACTAAAATCATAACCATCGCCAATCCCAATAACCCCACCGGTAATTTTATGGAGGTCAAAGATTATATCCGCATTGCCGAAACTGGAATTCCTTTTGTCATTGATGAGGCTTATATCGAATATGCGGGCTTTGGAAAATCGCAAGTCAATCTTATTAAGACTTTTAATAACGTTATTATTTCCCGGACTCTCTCCAAGGCTTACGGTTTAGCCGGATTAAGATTCGGTTATCTTCTAGCAGATAATATCGTGGCCGAGAAAATTGCCGCTACCCTTCTTCCCTGGAATGTCGGAACCATTTCCATGTGGACTGCCCTGACCGCCTTGGAAGATAAAGCTGAATTGAAAAAAAGAGTAAACTTCAATAATGCTCAGATCAAATATATAACCGAAAATCTTAAGGGCATTCCCGGTTTGGTTGTCTTTGCTTCATTTGGAAACTACATCTTATTTGACGCCGGCCATGTAGGTAAAAAAGGAGAAGATGTCATCGCTTTTGCTCAAAAAAAAGGCATTATTCTAAGAGGTGATAAGCCCAAATACGGTTCCGCTGGCTGGTTCCGGGTCACTATTGGTACCAAACAGGAAAACAAACTATTCGTCAAAATCATCAAAGAATTCTTTGTAAAAAATTAGCCTCCAGAAATTTTACCCTAATTCGAACGTAGTCACTCCGAAAACTTTATTTAAAGGAAGTTCAGGGGCAAATTTGGAATACATCCTGGCAGTTTCAAACATGGCTTTCATACCTGCTTTCTCAGCTAATTTTACCGCCTTTATATTTATCTCAGGTACATCAAGAAAAAATTTAGTCCCCTGATCCATAAAACTTTGTAATTCTTCAAATATTTTTTCCGCAATTTCTTGACTATCTGCAAAAAGAGGCCCAATTTTATATCCCGTCCGGCATTTTCGTATCATTCCATACCCATTTAATTTATTATTTTCCATAAAACCAATAGCTAAACTTTCCGGTTGTCTTATCCATTTTCTTAAAAACCTGTCTCGCGTTACCGGAAAAAAATGATTATCATAATTCAATAATTGATCAAACGGAATTTTGTCGATCTTAACTATTTTTGGATCTTTATTGCTGATTCCGCTGCTTTTTCCTTCATAGCGTATATTCCGGTAGGCCAGTTTAAATCCTGATTTTTTATAATTATCCTGCTGTGAAATCACTCCGTCGAGCCCGATATTCTGTCCATCTAAATACTTTAAGGCCTGCCTCCATATCTTTACCCCATAACCCTTTCCCCGGAAGTCTGGTTTAACAATATAAAATCCCAAAATACCGAATTTCCCTCCGTAACTTACAGCCGAAATGGAAGAAATTGGTTCATTATCAAGAAAGCCCAAAAAGTATCCTTTCGGATCAGCTGAATGAAAACTTTCAGCATCATACAATCCCGGATTCCATCCCTCATCGGCCGCCCACTCAATCATAATATCCAGCTCGTGTCGTTTAGCCCTTCTTATTTTATATTTCATGCCAGAATTATACTCTTATATCCAATTTACCGTCTTGTTAAAACAATTAACGGGTGGAAGATCTATAATATTGTTTATTAATTTAGATTTAGCCTCCGTTGGTAGCCGGCTGATAACTTGTACAACTATTGACAACTTTTAATAGTTATCATAAACTGCATTTATATGACTATATTGAATTCTGCTGATTTCAGGAATAATTTTGCCCAAATTTTAAAGGTTGTTGTTAAGGAAAAAAAACCGGTTCTTATCGGGCGATTCGGTCAACCAAAAGCTGTACTTGTTGATGTGTTTACCTATAATTGGCAAAATCAAGTAGTGAAACTATTAGGTAAAATTAAACATTTAACCAAAGAAGAGATAGAAACGCTAAATATTCTTTTGGACGAGAAAGCCCGCAATTCCCTTTTTTCCGGCTTGAAAGACCTGGAGGAAGGAAAGGTTACTTCTCTCTCTAAATTTATGAGAAAATGATTTGATGTATCAGATATTCTTGACAAAAAATGCTGCAAAAGAGATAAAAAAACAGGGAAAGCAATTTAAGACAAAAGCCTTCGAAATACTTCAAAATTTAGCTTTAGACCCTACCCCACCACTGGCAGAAAGACTTACTGGAGAACTCGATTTTATTTATTCTTATCATTTTTCTTTTGCGGGAACTTCCTTTAGACTCGCATATACAATAGATAAAAAAAACATTTCAATTACCGTCATTACGGTAGGTCCACGGGAAAATTTTTATAAAATATTAAGGCAAAAGTTTAAATGATATTCAGCCTCCGTTGGCGGCCGGCTCATAACTCAATCACAATCCGGGGGTTGAAGTTTATCTAACGTATCCAGGAAATTATTTTCAAGAAGTTCTTTTTCAGGTAAAATAATAAAACCGTGAAGGTTGTTAATATTAAAAATGTCACCAAACAGCATCTTGGTAGCCCTTTATTTACGGGAGAAGTAGTGAGACAATCGCCGGTAACCGACAACGAAGGCAGTGACCTAAGTATTGATTATGTGCATTTCCCCAAAGGAATTCGCAATAAATTCCATAAACATGCCAATGACCAGGTACTGATTATTATTCGCGGTCAGGGAATTGTCGCAACCAGAAAGAAGAAATTTAAAGTAAAAGTCGGAGATGTCGTTTGGAGCCCGGCAGGTGAGGTTCATTGGCATGGAG
>Ga0155407_156_pt1 | contig 17917 bp, 16 predicted proteins | sample RifCSPhighO2_02_FD_106375 | JGI IMG/M metagenome (GOLD analysis project Ga0155407, IMG submission 106375) | Candidatus Gottesmanbacteria bacterium RIFCSPHIGHO2_02_FULL_39_14
TGATGAAGATTTATGCATATTGCGGTTTTAATGAATTTATCCTGGCCCTTGGTTATAAAGCAGATTATATCAAAGATTTTTTTCTCAACCAGAAAGCCTTCACTTCCGACTTTACCCTGGAAACAAAATCACATCATTCTAAATTCTATTTGGATAACAGAACTGACGTGGATAATTTTAAAATTACCTTTGTTGATACCGGATTGGAGACTTTGCCCGGAGAGCGCATTCTGCTTTGCCAAAAATATATTCCGGAGAAGGACAAGTATTTTATGGTGACCTATGGAGATGGATTGACTGATCTGGATTTCAGATTATTATTAAAATTCCATAAAAAGCAAAAAACTATCGGCACGATTACCGGAGTTCATCCCAGATCTAAATTCGGCATGGTTCAAATCTTTGAGGACAGAAATTTAGTCAAACGGTTTATAGAAAAGCCTGTTCTTAAAGACTGGGTCAATGGCGGATTTATGGTTTTTGACAAACGATTTTTCGATTATATTAGACCTGGAGAGACTGAACATCCGGCACTTTACCGTTTAACCAAAGAAAAACAACTCTCCCTCTATCGACATGAAGGCTTCTGGTATGCTATGGATACCTATAAGGAATTGGCTGATTTAATTAAACTGTGGAATTCACCTAAGCCGCCCTGGAAAGTATGGCCGTAAATTTTAACGATAGCAACATATTGGTAACAGGAGGGACGGGTTTTGTCGGCTCTCATTTGATCGAAGCATTGTTAAAAGAAAAAGCCAATGTTATTACTACCTACCAAAGAATTACCAGTTCGTCTTATTTCTCTTCAAAAAAGCTTAATGAAAAAAGCATCATGGTTCAGGCAGATGTCGGTAACTTTGAGAAGGTATTTGACATCATCACTAAATTCCGCATAGATTATATTTTCCATTTGGCTGCACAGCCTCTCGTAGAAGTGGCCTATTATAATCCGAGACAAACTCTGTTCACCAATATAGTCGGTACCATCAATGTCCTGGAAAGCGCCAGGCTTTATTCTCATGTTAAAGGTATTATTGTCGCCTCATCCGATAAAGCTTATGGTAAACTTTCAAAAAAGAAGATTGTGGAGTCCGATCCGCTTCTGGGAGATCACCCATATGAAGTATCAAAATCTGCCACCCATCTAATCAGCAATTCCTATTATAAAACTTATAATCTTCCCTGTGTGGTAACCCGGTTCGGTAATATCTACGGCGAAGGTGATCTCAATTATTCCAGAATCATACCGGGATTAATGAAAGCGGTAGTTAAAAATGATACTTTTGTCATCAGGAGCGACGGCAATTTTACCAGGGATTATCTTTACGTTACTGATGTGGTTAATGGTTATATAAGCCTGGCTGCCAATATAGAAAAAGTAAAAGGCGAAGTTTTTAATTTCGGTTCTGATGAGATCTTATCCGTATTAAGGGTTACCGAACTTGTCGGAAAAATTTTGTCTAAAAATATAAAGTATAAAATCATTGACGTAACCCATAACGAGATACCTTATCAGTCCTTAAGTTATTCTAAAATAAAAAAAGTTTTGGATTGGACACCGAAGCATTCATTGACATCAAAAATTAAGGATATATATCAATGGTATAAAAAAATTTTATGATCATCATGAAATTTGGAGGAGCTTCTCTGTCCAAATCTGACGGCATAAACAAAGTTTGCCAAATTATTAAAGAATATGCAGCCAAAGAGAAAATCGTAGTGGTTGTTTCGGCAATGAAAGGTGTGACTGATGATCTCTATTGCGTAGCCGATTTCCTTAAACAAAAAAAATTCAGATCAGCCATGGAAAAAGTCGGGGATATAAAAAAAGAGCATTTTAACTCGCTTTCAGTCATCAAATCAAAATCCAAAGCCGTTAAAGTGGAATCTGAACTTATCAGTATTGTCAGCCGACTAGAAAATTTTGTCAGAAACGCAGCCAAGAAGGAAATAACACCGGCCAGAATTGATTATATTGTCTCCTTTGGAGAAAGATTAAGCTGTCCGATTGTCGCCGGTGCTTTGGAATCTCATGGTATGATGGCTCATCCGATTGATGCCTCATTTGTCCTAGCTACCAATCACAGTTTCGGGAATGCCATCCCGTTATATAAGAAAAGCCAGGATCACATCAATCAAATATTATTTCCGCTTGTCAAAAATGGTATCATCCCGGTCATTACCGGTTTTATCGGTTTTGCCGCTGACGGCTGTACTACCACCTTAGGCAGAGGAGGTTCTGACTTGACGGCGGCTTATCTTGCCAACCTTATCAAAGCTAAAGCTTTATATTTATGGAAGGATGTTGATGGATTTTATACTGATGATCCTCTTAAAGACAGGCAGGCTCGCCTTTTCACTAAATTATCTTATTATCAGGCAGAGAAAATGGCAAAAGATGGAGCTAAAATAATTTTCTATAAAGCAATCCGTCCCGTTGCCAGAAAAAAAATCCCTATTTATATTAAAAGCTTCATCAATCCGAAAGCAGCCGGTACGGTAATTAATTAAATAACATGCCAAGCAGAAATATTGTTAATATAATCCTTCTTGGTCCAGGCAAGGTAGGAAAAACATTTCTAAACATATTAATGAAGAACATTGAGCATATCGAAAATACCTATCGGATATCACTAAAAGTAACTGGTGTTTTTTCTTCTGAAAGGGAAATAACTGATAGTAATGGCTTGGCGTTATCTTCACTTAAAAAAATTATTCAGGGTAAAAAAATTTTACGGCGGGCAACCAAACCGTCAAACGTGCATATGCTGATGAATAGCGGAAGACCCTTTATCCTGATTGATACTACCTCCTCGGATAATACAGCCGAGTTAATTTTATCTGCACTTAAAAAGGGAGGTTTCGCAGTCCTGTCAAATAAAAGACCTTTATGTCTCAATTTTGATATATATAATAATTTCCTAAAAAGTGGGGCTCAACGACTTTTTTTCGAAACTACCGTAGGTGCCGGTCTGCCGGTTATTGAGACTCTTAAATCTTTAATAGAAACAGGTGATGAAATAATTGAGTTGAACGGATGTTTAAGCGGCACTTTAGGTTTCATATTCTCCCAAATTGAAAGCGGGATGACATTTTCCGGAAGTATACTATCGGCTAAAAAGATGGGGTATACAGAGTCCGATCCCCGGGAGGATCTAAAAGGTAGTGATGTTGCCAGAAAATTGCTTATTCTATCTCGACTAACCGGAATGCATAAGGAAATAACTGATATTAATCTTCAAGCCTTATATCCTGAAAAAATGAATGCTTTAACAGTAGATAATTTTATAAAAGAGATAAGTATATACGATAGAATTTACAAAGGAAAAATGACTGAGGCAAAAAAATCCGGAAAAACCATAAGATTTATTGCCAGAATCAAAGGAAACAAACTGAGCGCCAATTTAACCATGGTCAAAAAGTCCGGAGATTTGGGATCTTTACAGGGACCTGATAATCTCATCGTTATCAGGACCAAGAGATATTTTCACCATCCTTTGATCATCAAAGGTCCTGGAGCCGGTCTTGAAGTAACGGCTGCCGGTGTTCTTAGCGATATTCTAAAAATAATAAAAATCATTAAAGGAGGAATCTCATGAATAAATTAAGAGCCGGTATTCTGGGGGCCACCGGCATGGTAGGCCAGAGATTTATCACTCTTTTAACCAATCACCCCTGGATCAGGGTGACCTGTTTGGCCGCCTCTCCCAAATCCAGGGGAAAAACTTATGAGGAAGCAGTAGCCGGACGTTGGCAGATGGATGTGAACATCCCCGAATATGCCAAAAAAATAACCCTATATGCTGTAGAAGAAGATACTGATCGGATCGCCGCTAATGTTGATTTTGTATTTTCCGCCATGGAAATGGATAAGGAAAAAATTAAAGAAACGGAAATAAAATATGCTCAAAAAGAAATTGCGGTTGTCTCCAATAATTCCGCTCACCGCTTTACCGACGATGTGCCGATGGTCATGCCTGAAATTAATCCGCATCACCTAAAACTGATTGACGGACAGAGGAAAAACCGCGGTTGGAAAAAAGGCATGATCGCAGTTAAACCTAACTGTTCAATCCAGTCTTATGTCTCTATCCTAACCGCCCTGAAAAATTATCAACCTCAAAAGGTTTGGGTGACCAGCCTTCAAGCCATTTCCGGAGCAGGTAAAACATTTAATAACTGGCCTGAAATGCTTGATAACGTCATACCGCTCATTAAGGGTGAAGAAGAAAAATCGGAAAAAGAACCATTGAAAATCTGGGGAACGGTCAAGGGCAACAGAATTGACTATGCAAAATTACCATCAATAGCAGCAACCTGCATTAGAGTTCCGGTATCTGACGGACACATGGCTTGTGTTACGGTTTCGTTCAAAAAGAAACTAAGGAGGGAAGAAATCATATCTGCGGTAAAAAAATATCAGCCGTTAAAATTGCTTAATCTGCCTTCAGCGCCAAAAGAATTCATCCGTTATTTTGAAGATGAAAATCGGCCGCAAACAAAGTTAGACAGGAATCATGAGAATGGTATGGGTATAACTATGGGACGACTAAGAGAAGATTCCCATTTAAACTGGGCATTCATAGCCCTTTCCCACAATACCATAAGAGGCGCTGCCGGCGGAGCTATCCTGTTAGCGGAATTATTGATAAAAAAGAAATATATAACCTAAGAATTAAATATTCGCAAGCGCTTTCCTTATCCGGATCAATCCCTCATTTAAGTTGTCCATATTTGTGGCATATGAAATTCTCAGGTATCCTTCGCCGAACTTACCAAAACTGGTACCGTCAAGAAGAGCCACTCCGGCAGTTCTCAGAAGATAATCGGCTAAAAATTTGGAACTTTTACCAAAATATTTGATATTGGGAAAAACATAAAAAGCTCCCTGCGGTTTTTGACAGATGATCCCATCTATCTGATTTAACCTCTTAACAATAAAATTCCTGCGTTTTTGAAATTCGGCAATCATTTTGTTTAATTCTGTCTTTTTCCCTTCCAATCCTGCCAAGGCAGCATATTGGATAAAGGTGGCTGTACAGCCGACCAGATGTGTCAGTAAATAATCAATTTTGTCTATAATCTCTTTGGGAACAGAAAGATAACCTATGCGCCATCCTGTCATGGAAAATGTTTTAGAAAAACCATCAACTAAAATTATTCTATTATTCAAATGTTTATAGGAATAAAAGCTGGGATAATTCAAATTATCATATATTATCCGCGAATACATTTCATCAGTTATCACCCAGCAATTGGAATTCTTAACAGCTTCTGCAATGACCGCTAAATCATCTTGGGACATGACGCCTCCTGTCGGATTGCCCGGAGAATTAAGAATGATCACTTTGGTTCTTTTAGAAAATAGTGTCGTAAAGATTTTCATATCAAAACTGAAATTGTTTTTTTCAAGAAGAGGTACCGGTCTAAGTTTGCAGCCAAAAAAGCGGGCTAAGGTCTCATAAGAAGGAAAGCCGGGATTGGGGTAGATGACTTCATCTCCTTTCTCCAAAAGGGCGGCCATGGCTACAAATAAAGCCGTCTTACCGCTGGGTGTTACCGCAATTTGCTTTTCTGAAATATCTAGACCTCTGGAATGAATTATTTCTTGAGCTATTCTTTTCCTTAAGGGCATAATCCCTAATGGCGGGGTGTATTTTGTTAATCCCTTTTTAATAGCTCTGATAGCTTCCTGAGAGATATTAACAGGTGTCGGAAAATCTGGCTGGCCAATTTCCCAATGGATAATATGCTTTCCTTCCGCTTCAAGTTGGGTGGCTTTAGTCAAGACATTATAAGCTCCTTCTGCTTTCAAAACGCTCATTCTGGCAGATAGCGAATTCTGAATTTTATCAGGCATAATAGAAAAAAATTTTACTTAAGCATAACAGAAGAAAAATAGGCAAACAATAAGCTCAATGTTGATTGGATTAAGAAATGTGGTTAAAATTCTACCTATGCAGGTGGCTGACTATATTTTAGAGTTTCTTTCCTCCCAGGGAATCAAACATGTTTTTCTAATGACCGGCGGCGCTATTGCTTTCGTTGTCGATGCTTTTTCCCGCAGGAAAGATATTAGCTATATTTGCACTGCTCATGAACAGGCGGCTGCCATGATGGCTGAAGCTTATTCCCGGATGGGACCGGGATTTGCCTGTGCCATGGCAACTTCCGGACCGGGAGCGACTAATCTCGTTACCGGTATCGCTTGTGCCTGGTTTGATTCAATTCCAATTATCTGCATAACCGGACAAGTCAATACCTATGAACAAAAAGGGGCAAGCGGCGTCAGACAAATCGGTTTCCAGGAAACAGAAATCGTAGATATAGTCAAACCGATTACCAAATTTGCCGCTCAGCTGGATAAAGCGGAAAATATCAGGTTTTACCTGGAAAAGGCAACCTATATAGCCAAATCGGGTCGGCCGGGACCGGTTCTTTTAGATTTGCCGATGAATTACCAGAGAGCTGAAATTAACCCTGCGGAAATTGCCGGATTCAACCCCCCTGATGACCTGCCGTTTACTGATACCGGAGTAGAATTAAAAAACAAAATCAGGCAAACAGTAGATATCTTAAAAAGTGCCGAAAGACCAGTCATTCTGGTAGGCGGAGGCATCAGATTAGCCAAAGCAGATAAAGAAATCCTGACCCTGGCAAATCAATTGAAATATCCATTAATCACATCCTGGAGCGGCTATGATCTGATTCCCAGAAATCATCCATTATATTTAGGCGCCCAGGGAGTTTACGGTGAAAGAGCAGCAAATTTTGCCGTCCAGAACAGCGATGTTCTTTTAAGTATCGGTTCCCGGCTTGATACCCGCCAGACGGGCGGAAAAGTAGCAACTTATGCTCGGTCTGCAAAAGTTATTATGATCGATGCGGACAGGGCTGAACTGGATAAACGAAGAGGGCTGACACCAGTCCTGACTATAAACAGCGATGCCAAAGTATTTTTAACGGAATTAATCAAAGCACTAAAAAACAGGCAGCTACCGACAGTTGATCTTTGGTTAAGAAAAAGCCTTTCCTGGCGTAAAAAATATCCTAATGTTCAAAAGATTTATTATCAGGAGAAAAAATATGTGAATCCTTATGTCTTCATTAGTATTCTTTCTGAAGAGTTGGATGAAAAGGCGGTCATTATCACTGATGAAGGAGCAAATCTCACCTGGACCATGCAGGCTTTTGCCGTCAAACAAGGTCAGAGACTGTTTTCGGCTTTCGGCAATTCCCCCATGGGATACTCCTTTCCAGCCTCAATCGGTGCCTCGATAGCTCTTGGCAAAAAAGAGATTATTTGTATTGACGGCGACGGAGGTTTTCAAATCAATCTGCAGGAACTCACTACCCTTGCCAATTATAAACTCCCTGTAAAAATATTTATCCTAAATAACCGAGGTTACGGAATTATTAAACAGTTTCAGGATTTATACCTTGAAGGAAGACATGAAGCAACGGGTAAAGGGTATTCCTGTCCGGATTTTATAAAATTAGGAAAAGCCTACGATATAAAAACCTTTTCAATTAACAGTAATAATCAAATAAGGAAAGTAATTCAGCGGGTTTTGCGCTGGAAAGGACCAGTTATTTGCGATATTAAAATTAAACCACGCCAGAAACTTATACCCAAACTGGAATTCGGTAAGCCAATCGAAGACCTGTCACCACTTCTTTCCCGAAAAGAATTTTATGGAAATATGATCGTGGCGCCAATCGAGCAAATTACCGCAAAAAAAATAAAGATCAATGAAATTAATTGATGGTGGACGCTAGAGTCCTTCAGTACCGGTTAAATCTGTCTGCTGTTGACGTATCTTATCAATAGGAACAGAATTCAGTCTTTTTTTATACCAGTGATAAAGAGATCGGATTCCGGCATCAAGGCTAGTGAATCTTAAATCTTTTATTTCCCTTTTTAACCTATCATTGGAGGCTGTATATTCATTATTGAAACCTTTTTTCCTGACTATAATCGGTGACTGGTACGTACTGATCTGATTAATTCTTTGGGCTATGGTAATAAGGTCAGATCTTGAAGCTGATGAGGTATTGTAGATATTAGATTTAGTTTCATTTTTGATGAAATAATCTACTATTTTCATCAGGTCGTCTATGTATAAGTAATCGAAATAAACATTCTGATTTATATCAATGGCTAAATGTAGTAAGTTCTTGACGATAGCATTAGAGATGAAGCGATAGAAATAATTTTCATATTTTCCATAGACACCGAACAAACGCAGATTGATGATTCGTGTTACGGATATGCCTTCCAAATATTTGGAACAGACATATTTATAAAAGCCGTAACTATCTTCAGGGATGTTCACGCCAAAGTCTGTTTCGCTGATATTAACAAGAGGTCTTGATTTATCATATTCAGCTCCACTACCGAAAAAAATAATTTTTTGAACTCTCGAAAAGTTTTTAATTAAATTAAAAAAAATGCGGAGATTGAAATATACTTCTTCCTTATTTTCCGCTCTGCCCCTCAATCCACCAACGCTGGCCGCGTGAATAATGATGTTTATGTTATGCCGGATGATGTAGTCATAAACTTTATTGTCATCCAAAAGCTCAAGCTCAGCATGTGAAGGAGCAAAAACATGTACTTTGGAAGAAAAATATTCCACAAGATTTTTCCCGATAAAGCCACTGGAGCCTGCAATTAAAATATTTTTTTTCATAATGCTCTCAATGAGTCTTTAAGATTTTCCAAATGACTATTAAATTGAGGATTTCTGACAATTTTATATTTTTGCACTACAGTTCTTAATATGTTCCACAATCCTTTAGGCATAAATAAGGCAATTGCCAGATACATATAAAAAAGAGGCTGGTATAATAAACTTCTTTCCAATTCAATCATCCTTTTAACGAATAATAATAAATTTGAATTACTGGAATAATATTTAAAACTCGGTAAAAGAGGAATCATTAAAAATATCTGTTCCTTAATCCATAACTGTTTTTCCCATGAATTTAATTCTGTGAAAATCAGGTCCCAGCTTTTCTCAACATAAATTTTATTATCAGTGACGTCATAAATTCCGGGTGTATTTCGGGAGGCTCCGGCAAGATTTTTTTCATGAATAATCCATTTCTGAATAATAATATTATCGGTATCATAAAAAGCTCCGTATTTTTTTGCCTTTTGATAAATAAATTTAATCCAAAAAGCTTCCATCAAGAAATCCGGATCGGCCGCTTTCTCAATTTCCGGTATGGAATAATTTGGATCATTAAGAAAAATATTACCGGAAATCATGGAAAAGGAAACGCTGAAGAGAAATTTTAAAGCTGTCAAACTGCTGCTGTTTTTTTTCAGGTAAATTTTTTCTGTACTTGAGAAATCAAACAAATATTGCAGGTCTTTATGATAGAGGACTTTCAACCGCAGATAACCATAGGCATATTTTTTTAAGATTTTTGAGATATTGTTCAAACAATCGCTCTTAAATATCAGGTCATCATCCCCGAATAAAAAAATATATTTTCCGGAAGCTTGTTTAATAACTTTATAAAGATTCCTGGCAAAACCGATATTGGTTTTGTTCCGTGAATATTTGATCCGATAATCTTTAAATGAACTGCAGATTTTTTCAGAATCATTGTTCTCTGAATTATCAGAAACCACAATTTCAAAATCGGAAAAATCCTGAATTAAAAAACTTTTTATGGCTTTTTTTAAATCCCCGGGTCTGTTAAAAGTCGGAATAGTTATTGAAAAAAAAGGTCTATGGGCCATTTAGAATTTTATGTATACGAGGAAATAAATTCTGATATTTTAGCTTTCATATAATCTATCTGCTTATCGCCGATCCCCGGATAGACACCCAGCCAAAAAGCACTGTTCATGACTGTATCCGCATTGACCATTTTTCCATAAATTCTGTAATGTAATCCCTGATAGGCGGGGTGCCTTAACAAATTGCCGGAAAAGACATTGCGGCTGCCGATTTTATTATTTTCCAGGAATTCAGTCAGTTGAGTCCGGGAAAATGGAGCAGTTGGTTTGACAATAACTGGAAAGCCAAACCAACATGGATCTTCCTTCTCATTGGTCTTCATGAGTATGAAATATCGATCATACTGCTTAAAAAATTCATATAATTTTTGATAGTTCTGTTTCCTTGTCCGGATAAAAACAGGCAGTTTTTTGATTTGAGCCACTCCTATAGCAGCCTGGAAATCAGTTAGCTTCAGATTGAAACCTATTTGGGAATAGATAAATTTGTGATCATAACCGTATGGTAAATCCCCCATTTTCCACTTAAATCTCTTATGGCAAGTGTTATCCTTCCCGGTATCGCACCAGCAATCTCTTCCCCAATCACGAAACTGCCGAAGGGAGCGGTGGATCACCGGATTATTGGTAATGATGGCTCCTCCCTCTGCCATAGTCATCTGGTGGGCCGGGTAAAAACTATAGGTTGATATATCGCCAAAGGTTCCTACCAGTTGACCGTTATATCTGGATCCTAAAGCATCACAACAATCTTCAATCAGCCAAAGGTTATGTTTTTTTACCAAAGCTTTAATTTTATCCAGGTTAAACGGCTTACCAAGCGTATGGGCCATCATTATTAATTTGGTCTTTGCGGTAATTGCCTTTTCTATTTTTGAAGCATCTATGTTCAAAGTATCCAGTTCGGCATCTATAAATACCGGCTTCAATCCGTAAAAAATGCCGGGGTTGACTGTTGTGGGAAAGGCAACGGGGGTAGTAATAAATTCATCTCCCGCCTTAAGAGTTCTTTCTCCGAAAATTTTTGAAGTAAGAGAGGCAAGAGCCAAAAGGTTAGCCGAGGAGCCGGAATTTACCAGTGTTACATAGCGGACTCCCATGAATTTGCCGAAATCATTTTCGAACGTTTTGGCAAATTCTCCTTCAGTCCACCAGCCGTCTCTGGCTACTTTGACTGCATTATTGATTTCCTCCCGGTCAAAAACCTTAGCGGTAACCGGCACATATGTCACACCTGGAATAAATTTCTTTCTTTTAATTTTGTAGCCGTTTTCAGCCATGAGAAGTCCAATAAAATTCTTTATCCAGAGCTTTTGATTTTAATAATCTGTTTAAGACCGCCAATCTAGTATACTTTTCCGTCCGGAAATCCATGGTATTGAAATTCTTTTCATTCAATTTGGCGATCATTTTTTTCACTGATTTACCTAGCGGCCACTGCTGTGAAATTTCGGGGAAGGATCTATGGAATTTATGGAAATTGACGCGGTATGTCCTGACGTCATTTCCGTGCTGATGTGTATAAATGATAACTGACTGTGGCAATTCTTCCTTAATTTTTTCGGCAATATTCCTGACCTGTAAATTATTCTCGTTAAAGCCGATATTAAAAACTTGACTGTTAATCTGGGCAGGATTTGCCTCCAAAAATTTTATAAAAATACGGCTTAGATCTAAAACATCAATTAATGGACGCCATGGCGTTCCGTCGCTCATGATAGTTATTTTTTTAGTAGCCAAAGCAACCGTAACCAGATTATTAACTACCAAATCATTCCTGAAATTAGGTGAATAACCATAGACGGTAGAATTTCTCAATAAGCCTACGCAAAATATATTATCGGCAATTTTTTTTAATTCAGTCTCGGCAGCTATTTTTGCCTTGGCGTATGGAGTAAGTGGATTGATTCGGGAGGTTTCATCAACGATGCCGTTCTTGGCGATTCCGTATATACTGCATGATGAAGAAAAAAGGAATTTTTTGACACCTTCACGCTTGGCTTTCTGTGCTATTCTGACTGTTGATAAATAATTAATTTCAAATGTTTTCTCGGGCTGAATATCGCCGGTGATATCATTGGAGAGTGCCGCCAAATGAATTACGGCAAAATAGGGAGATAAATCCAGCTTGTCAATTTTCCGGATATCTTCTTTGATTAAGCGGTAATTTTTCAATCTTGATCTGTCCCGTGATTCCTCAAAATAACAATTATCTATCCCGGTCACCAAATAGCCGTTTTTCACCAGTTCTTCTACCAAGACCGATCCGATATAACCCTCTGAACCGGTAACCAGAATATTTTTTGACATTTAATTATGATTGCAGAAATTTATAGTAGCGGTTCATTAAATAATTATATTTTTTAGTCTGGGAATTCAATTCAGGTATGCCATCAATCTTATTATTAATGCTGTGATAAATCAATCTTACTTTCACCCAGACAACCTTCGGTATCAAAAGAGTACTCATCAGATTAATCCATAATTTCACTTCGGCCTTTAATTTTGGCTCTAACTTTAATAGTCTTTTCACAAATTGTATTAAGTTATTATTGGTCGAATAGAGCTTTATCACGGGAAATAAATTGATATAATTTTTATAGTAATTGAATCTATACAATGTTCTTTTTTTATTAGGAATCAATTTGAATAGTTCCCGGTCATAAGTTTCAAATTCAAGCCTATCATTTTTGACTACCCAAGACGGTTGATGGTTGGTTACCTTGGTCCAGGTTATTACCATGTAAGTGTCTGATAAAAAGTAAGCACCGTATCTCCTGGTATTATCAATGACAACTTTAAACCAGGGATATGTTTCACAATCAATAAATTTATCAGGAATAATATTTTCATTTTTAAAGATGATCCCGGACATCATGCCGATATCCACTTCTTTATAAAAATCCAATATCTGACCGGTATTTGAATGCGCCTTTATTTTCTTATCTCTGTTAAGATGTATCAATTTTTTCTGCAACCCAGGCCCGTAATAATTGCGTTCCAATATATTCAAGCGGACTATCCCATACTGCTTCTTATCCAGAATATATTTTATGCGGAGTAAGGTATCTTCGGACAAAATAAAGTCATCATCACCCAATGTAAAAATATATTGCCCTTTTGCTGCCAGCATGGCTTTTTTAATATTACTGGGAAAACCGATATTTACTTTGTTTCTCATAAATCTGATATTTTTATCCTTAAAGGAGTTGACTATTTTAGCGGTATTATCAGTAGAAGCATTGTCGGAGATTACTATTTCATAATCTTTAAATGACTGGTGAAGCAGTATCTTTAAATTGGCTTTGAGGAAATTACAGCGATTATAAGTGATTATAACAATCGAAAAAAAAGGTTTTTTCATAATAATCTTAATCTGGAATTTAAAATCATGCCTATATCGTTCTTCTCGGCTAAATTTAAGGCATTTATCCTTAACTTTCTATAATATTTATGACTACTGAACAATTTATCTATTGCCTGTACTAAATCGTTTTTTCCCAGTCTGATAACCAGACCGGCGCCGGATTTTCTGATATCTTTGGCTGTCGAGGATATATCAGTCATAATGACGGGTAATCCGCAAGCTAAATAATCCCGGGCTTTCATGGAATCGGAAAAATAAGTCCAGCTGTATTGATTGGTATACAAGGCCAAACCGACAGCAGCCCGACAAAAAATATTTAACAGCTTTTTATGAGGCATCCGGCTATGGAAGACAATATTTTTATTGATAGCCAGTCTGTCTATTTCATGACTGAAAGTTTCCTGCCAATTGGCAAGACCAATAATTTTTAATCTTATATCGGGATATTTATGAGTCAGTATCCTGATGGCCTGAAATATTAAAGAAAAATCGGTCGACTTCGGTGATGTGGATACCAGTACCATTTCATGCTTATTAATTTGATCCACAGTCAAACGTTTTATCTTATGAAAAAAAGGTGAGTTGGGTACAAAAAAATTCCGCTGCCTGTCCACTCCCTGTTTAAGCCTCAGCGCGGCTATCCTGGATGATACATTCCAAACTTCATTAGCCAGTTTAATAACGAACCGGTCTGTAAAGTGATAGAAGAAATTAAGAAATATATTGTCAAATCTCTTTACAGCATAATCTGCCGTATAAAAAATTATACTATCAATCCTGTTTATTTTTTTTATTAAGATACCAAATAAAGCATTCAAAGGATCGATTCCGAGGTAAATATCAACTCCGGAAAAATATTTTTTGATCAATTTAAAAGTTATAATCATTTCCTGCAGGGTTTTCAGAGGCAAAATTTGGCTGTTTGATCTCTCCAACTTATAGAAAAATGGTCCATTATTAATTCTGCCTGAAACTTGAGTAGGGAATGCTCCGAAAATCGGATGTTTTACCAGCAGATAATCAACATCTTTACCTTCCAAATAGCTTTCTAAAGATGAGCCGGTCCCGTAGACGGCTTTTCCGTCGGAAGCTATCAGCGCATGAGCAACAATAACAACTTTTTTTCTCATCCTGGATCCATCTCCTTCTTCATTAAATCCAAACCTTCATCAGCAGATATCGGCTTTATCTTTAATTCTCTTTCCATTTTAGCAGTTGAAAAACAGGTATTTGGCGGCCTTGGGGCCAAGCGGCTGAAAAAATTGCTGCTTACCGGAAAGATGTATTTCCTGTCAAAATGGAATTTATCGGCAACTTTCAGCGCCAAATCAAATCTGGAGATGCAACCACTGCCTGCTATATTAAAGGTATCATTCTTCTTATTCAATCCGACTACTTTTAAAACCGCATCAATGGCTTGGCCGACATACAAATGATTATTATAGACATCGTTAACGACCTTGACAGATCTGCTCTTTTCCAACTGACTTATTAACCAGGTAACCGGATTTGGTCGCTGACTATTTTGATGCCAGCCGTACATAGTCATCAGTCTGATAATTACCCATGAGATTTTGCTGCGGCGGATATCATCTTCACTGACTGCCTTTGTCCGGCCATAAAAATCAACGGGTTTTCTTACTGAATCCTCCCCGTAAGGAGGTTTGCGGCCATCGTAAATAGCATTGGTCGAAAAAAAAATCAGCCATGCTTTAACTTTTTGGGCAGCGGCGATGATATTCCGTGTTCCCTCCACATTCACCAACCAGGCCTCTTTCTGATGCATCTGGCAATAATCGACATTACCCAATGAAGCTGTATGAATTATTATTTTTGGAGATACTTTTTCAGATATCCTGATCATTTCTTTTTTATCAGTAATATCTGCTTTTAAAAATCGGTGGTCAGCTGAATTTTTAAATATTTTATTTCTGCTTATAGCGGTAATCCGATAACGGCTGTTTTTTTTTAATCTGGAAACAAAATTGGAACCGAATAAGCCTGTGGCACCGGTTAATAAAATTCTATCGGGCATAAATATGAATATTCCTTTAAAACGATTCGCGTCTCATCAATTTTCGAATTTACTCCAATCAATCTTTTTGGCTTTTTGAATAATCTTTTCCGGAAACCTGTTTCTGATAAATCTGGCCGGTACACCTGCAACTAATGAGTATGGTCTAACATCATTGGTTACCACAGCTCCCGCCCCAACTATAGCTCCCCGTCCTATCTTCACTCCGGGAAGTACTATGACATGAGCTCCCAGCCAAACATCGTCTTCAATTGTGACCGTACTGCCTTCGATACCCTGTTTGGAGATAGGTGTTGTCCAATCAGTACTTTTATGCAAAGCCGTGATTATCTGACAATAAGGTCCTATCATGACATATCTGCCAATAATTAATCCTCCCCGACCACCGATGTCAGTAAAATGATTTATACCCGAGTAATCACCTATTCTGATACCCTGCGGATGATAAATCCTGCATCCGCCCAATATATAGACACCTTTACCCACATATCCCATAAACAAACTCCAAAATATGGCTCTGTATCGGGCAATTTTGAATATAATATAGTTATATAAATTTTGAAGTATCATCAAATTCGATTACTAACCGTCAAGTTCCTTATTAATGATCCCGACAATGGTTTTAATATCCCCGTATTTTAATGAGGAATAAATAGGCAGGCAGAGAACTCTGCCGGCAATATTCCGCGATATTGTCATGGAGCTAAATGGGTTTTTGTTTGACAGCTTTTTAATATAGTCGAAAGCTGTGAGGTCAGGATAAAAATATTTTCTGGGTTTGATACCCCTACTTAAAAAACGATTATAGACAGAATCCCTTATTCTCCGGTTCGGGAATAAAACCGGCATATAGCAATAATTATGCTTAGCGGAAATTAATTTTTGAAACATAATCTGACGGTTTACACCTAAGGACTGCCTGTATAGTTTAAAAATTTTTTTATTTTTCTCTATTCTTCCATCCACTAAATCAAGATTACAGAGTCCCAAGGCTGCCTGCAATTCATTCATTTTGGCATTTATACCGGCCAATTTTACCTTTTCTTCATTTTTTATCCCGAAATTTCTTAAGAGTTTAAGCCTTTCATACAACTTTTTGCTTTTAACTATTAGGGCTCCTCCTTCGGCTGTCGAAAAAATCTTGGTAGCATGAAAACTTAAGGTTGAAATATCTCCCCAATTCAAAATTGATGTGCCATGGTAAGTTACTCCAAAAGCATGAGCTGCATCATAAATTATTTTTAGGCGGTGTCTAGCGGCAATTTTTTTAATTTTGTCATGATGACAGGGATTGCCGTAAACATGGACAGCTAAAATAGCAGAGGTACGCGGGGTAATTTTTTTTTCTATTTCCTCAGGATTAATATTGAATGTTTCCGGATTAATATCGGCAAAAACAGGGGTCAGCCCTTCCCAAATAATGGCATTGGTGGTTGCCGGGAAGGTAAAAGGGGTAGTAATAATCTCTCCCTCGAGTTTAAAAACTTTCAAGGCTAACTGAAGGGCCAGAGTGCCGTTGGCTACTAATAACAAGTATTTAACTCCCAGGTATTCAGCTAATCTGGACTCCAATTGCTGAACATATTGTCCGTTATTAGTGATCCAGGATGACCGCCAGATTTTCTTTAGGTACCGATAGTATTCCGCAAGGCTGGGAAGTTCAGTTTTTGTGACATTGATGGAAATTTTTTTCATATCAACCTGTCCCAATCAGAATCCGTCATTTTTCTTATAGGTTTGGCCGGTAATCCCATAGCGAGAAATCCGTCCGGAATATCATTAATGACTATGGATCCAGCTGCAATAAAACATTTTTTACCGATTCTTCGATTATGAATGATGGTGGTTCCTATGCCTATCCAACTGCCTTCATCAATAATCACGTTACCGCCGATATGTGTGCCCGGTCCGATTGTTACAAAATCTCCTAAAACACAGTCGTGGTTAATATTAGAATTGATGTTAATGATTGTATGTTTGCCTATAGTTATGTCACAGGTTAAAACAACTCCTTTACTAATAAGACAGCCAGCTGAAATTTTCACACTTTCCCAAACGGAAACGGAAGGATGAACCAAAGTATCAAATTGTATTTTCTTTCGTTCCAGCTTTTGAATAAGTTTTCTTCTTTTCGGGGATCCTATGGCTGCCATGACCAGCATGTTCTTATCGGGCTGCAGTTTAGCAGCTGAAAGAACAGGTCTGTCCAGCAACAATTTTCTTTTTGCTGATAAGTATTTATCTTCAATGATAAAGCCGGCGATATTATCCGAAAGACCCAGATCTTTATAGATATAATAAGCTTCCCTGGCCATATTACCGGCGCCTAAAATATAGATTTTCTTATTCATAATTCCGATTTAAAGATGCGGGTAGTAATGATGATATATTATCTTTTAAGTAAACGATACCGGTTAATAATTTTAACAGTAATAAGGGTATAAAATAATGTAAATTAGGCAGTAACAGAGTGTGCCATTTACCGTTTTCCAAAAAAATAAAAAAATATCTGTAATATGGACTGAATTGCTTAGAGACAATAGACTTATAAATTTTATTATTTTTCCTCCATTTCTCACGGTAATGGCGGCATCCTTCAAAATAAGTCTTTTTTTTACTGATCACTTTACCAAATGTTAATCCCTCTTCGTGATGATAGAGACGGCTTTGGCAATAACCGAATTTTACTCCTTTCAGTCTTAGCTGAATATCCATATCCCAATCAGCCGGACCCCCTGATAAATTCAGATCATATCCG
>Ga0155407_153_pt1 | contig 17275 bp, 19 predicted proteins | sample RifCSPhighO2_02_FD_106375 | JGI IMG/M metagenome (GOLD analysis project Ga0155407, IMG submission 106375) | Candidatus Gottesmanbacteria bacterium RIFCSPHIGHO2_02_FULL_39_14
AATTTCCTCCTCTATTTACCTGTCTAGTATATCAGGTACTGGACAATGAGTATGAAGAAAAATTTGCCCAATTCTGCGGTGCTCCATTTGCTGTTTCAGCTTCCAGCGGGACTGCTGCTTTATTTCTAGCATTGAAACTAATCGGTATCAAAAAGAATGAAACGTAATTGTACCTACCTTTACCATGATTTCTTCGGCATTTGCAGTCAGTTATTGCGGGGGCAAATCCGGTTTTTGTGGATTGCGATCCGGATGATGGAAATTTTAATGTTGAAAAAATTCGGGAGAAAATTAGCAAGAGAACTAAAGCGATTATGCCTGTTCATATTTACGGCAATCCCTGCAGTTTGGATTTACTTTATTCTATTGCTGACAAAAATAAAATTAATATTGTTGAGGATGCAGCTGAGGCTTTCGGATCGGAATATGAAGGAAAAAAAATCGGCGGAACAGGCAGAATTGCCTGTTTTAGTACCTATATTAATAAGATCATAACTACAGGAGAAGGAGGAATGATTACTCTGCCTGATTTGAAACTTTATAAAAAATTAAAAAAAATTAATAATTATAACTTTTCGCCGATCAGACACTTCTGGCACAGTAATATAGGATATAATTTCAGAATTACCAATCTTCAGGCTGCCATAGGGTTGGCCCAATTGGAGAAAGCGAGAGAAACAGTCAGAAAAAAAAGGAAAATATTTCAGATATATAAAAATTTTCTTAAACCCGTAGTCGAATTCTTTTTCCCTTTAAAAGAAAATTATCAAGGAAGCAGTAATTTCTGGCATGTAGCTTTCAGGATGAAGGAAGAAGAATATAATATGACGAAATTACGAAAATTATTAGCAGACAACGGTATTGAAACCAGAACTTTTTTTACCCCCCTTCATCTTCAGCCGGCTTACCGAAGACCTGAATATTACGGTCAATTTCCAAATTCAGAACTTCTGGCTAAAACGGGTATCTTATTACCTTCAGGAGCCAATCTGGAATTAAAACAGATTGAAAAGATCAGCCGGTTGATAGTCAGATACTTTCTCCATTAAAATAACTTCTAGTGGATAATAAACAATACCGGTTGATGTTTGAAAACGAAGACAGTCATTGGTGGTTTTTGGCCAAAAGAAATTTCGTAAAGTCAGTACTCCCCCTGAATAAAAATAAAATCAATATTCTTGATGTTGGCTGCGGTACGGGGGGGATGACTGAATTCATTAAATCCTGGGGTAAAGTGACCGGCATAGAACCGGCAAAGTCCGCTTATCCATTTCTTAAACAAAGAAAAATTAATTTTAAGCCGGATTCATTTGAGAGATTTAAGACTAAAACAAAGTATGATTTAGTATGTTTTTTTGATGTTCTTTATCATAGGCATATTAGAAATGACTTGAAGGCTATAAAAAAAGCCTATCAATTTCTTAAACCCGGCGGATTATTAATAATAACCGACTGCGCTCTAGCCTTTTTTTACGGTCCTCATGATTTGGTAATGTTTGCCCGTCAAAGATATTCCTTAAAAGAACTTGAAGATAAAGTCACCAAAGCTGGATTTAGCATAAAAAAATCATCACACATTTATTTTCTTGTTTTCCCTATGTTTGTATTAATCAGATTTATTCAAAAATTCATGCCGCTTGAAAGTATAAGTATACTTCCAAGAGTAGTTAACGGTTTCCTTTTAACGATTTGTTCTTTTGAAGCGGAACTTTTAAAGAAAATTAATTTTCCGATAGGTTCATCAGTAATAATTTTAGCCACACGTAAATGAATCCAGAGCCAGTAAGCGTTATCCTACCGACATTAAATGAATATGGTAATTTACGTCCGTTAGTGGAAAAAATTACAAAAATAATCAATCCTAAAGAAATAATTATAGTAGATGATAATTCGTCTGACGGTACAAAAAGTGAAGCCGAAAAATTATCCCTAAAATACTCTCAAGTAAAAACAATTATCAATTTACCTCCTTTGGGATTGACTTTATCCATTCAAAAAGGCATAAACATTTCTTCATCACCGTATCTAGTCTGGATGGATGTTGATTTTTCCCATCCCGCTGAAATTCTTAAAATTATGATGGAAAAAATTCCTTCAGCAGATATCGTAACCGGTTCCTGGTTAGTTGAAGACGGAAAAGATCAACGTAATGAAAAACTGACAAAAATAATGAGTTTTCTTGTCAACAAATTATGTCAATTCTTATTTATGAGGAATATCACTGCATATACATCAGGTTTCATCCTGATCAAGAGAAAATTATTAGCCAACTTCCACTTAAAAGGAGATCACGGGGAATACTTCATTGATCTTCTGGTTCGTAAATCGGCCGACGGATGTAAGATAATTGAAGTTCCTTTCATTTGCCGTTCCAGAAAAAAAGGTTTGTCAAAAACAGCGCCGAATTTATCTGTCTACATCATCAGAGGATTAAAATACTTAAATATGATTTTTTCGCTCCGAGGATTTATGTTTAAATAGAATCAGTATGGATAAAAAGTTATTAAAAATTATCAGACAACAGACGGATTTAATCAGTTTATTTGCTGTTTTTATTTTTACAGTAGGATTTTTTTTAAGATTAATTGCAGCAGTTGAATATCCTCTGTGGCTGGATGAAGCATCCTATTATTTCATTAGTCAAAGTAAAGTATTTGATATATTGTCGCTCAGGCACTGGAATGTATCTCAGCCACCTCTGTATACTTTAATCTTGCATTTCTGGCAATTAATTAATAACAGTGAATTATTTCTACGGTTGCCTTCCCTATTCTTTTCAGCTGTTGCCCTGATATTAGCCTATCTTCTGGGTAAAAACTTGGTAAACCGTTTATTCGGGTTAATAATTCTAACTGTTTTTTCGTTTTCCAACTTCTTAATTACCTTATCCTGGCAGGCTAACGTTTATTCATTAGTCATAATGTTTGTAATGATTTCAATGTATTTATATTTTATTAAACTAAAAGATAAACATACTGCATTTTTTTTAATAATCCTTAATATTTTAGGAATGCTAAGTGATTACAGTTTTGTCTGGTTAATCTTAAGTTTAATTATTTTTGAACTGGCAAATTATTTTTTCATTTACCACCGCAAAAAGTATTTTTTTCATGACAGATACTATAAACTACTTGTTTTATTTACAACTTGTATATTTATTTTTTTATGGATATTAATCACCATGAATAAAATACCGGCTGCTTTAGCTTTAGCTAATTGGTTTACCGGCGAGGAAATGGTACAGAATGCTTTAACTTCCTTTGTAGGTATATCAAATTTAATAGACGGTAAAACTTTATTATATTTAATTCTGATGATTTCCGGATCCATCCCAGGTATTTTTAATTCCAATAAAAAAATAAAATTATTTTTTATTTTTATCCTTATATCGATTTTATTTCCCTTTATCTCCGCTTATTTATTTAGCATCTGGATACAACCAATATTCCTTGCCAGACATTTAAATGTGATAGCTATCGCATTGTTAATTGGTCTGTCTTATTTTATCTTCTTATATCGAAACCTTATTACCATTATCATGTTATCAGTATATATTTTTCTGAGTCTTTCCGGTTTTAATGATTTAACAAAAATAGGTATATTTAAGTTTAATTGGAGAGAGACTAGTAATCTAATTTATGAAAATATTATTGAAGATAGTCGGGCAGATAATATTTTTTTAGAAGCCCAGAATAAGGAATATAATTTTCAACCGCTAAGATATTATCTGAGTCAGGGCAAGAGAATAAAAAATAGATCAATATCAGGAAAGTTATATTTTCCTAATTATATACAGGATTATGAAGACATATTAAATTACAGTAGGAAGGATATTAAATATAATATCTGGCTGTTCGATTTTACCTATGATAATGTCCACCTATTAGAATTTTCTGAAAGATTTGATTGTTTAAGAAAGACTTCTTATTCAGCTCCTGATGCTTATTTTATTAAATGTGAGTTATGAAAAAAGTTTTTTAAAGATTTAATGAACATACTTTTTATTACAATTTTACTACCTTACCCTATTGATTGCGGAGCTAAATATAAAACTCATCAAATTTTAATGTTGCTTTCAAAAAATAACAAGATTGACTATGTTTCCTTAATTGATGATTATAATGAATTGGTATATTCGGAAAAACTGAAGGATTACTGTCAATCGTATCGGATTTTTTTTTCTCCTGTCATAAATTCAAGAAACAAACTTCTCTTTATAAAACTTTTATTAAGCATTTTCCATTATAAGCCTTTTATTGTTTTTAAATATTACTCAAAAGAGATGAGACAATATGTTTACGAAATAAGTCAGCAAAAAAAATTTGATCTAATTTATATTGATCACATTAATATGGCCCAATACATCCCTAGGGATTATCTAGGTAAAGTAATCTATGACGAGCATAATATTTCCTCAATAGCTTTTTCTGTTTTGAGTAGGAATGAAAATAATCCCTTACTCAAATTAATTTATTATTTAGAAAGTTGGAAGTTAAGATTATTTGAGAATTTGTATCTTGATAGATTTGATCATATATTTACTATCAGTAAACTGGATAGGGAAAAGCTTCTTCTGGAAAATATTAACCCAAATAAAGTGAGCCATCTGCCTGTTCCTTTCCAAGCTAAGAATTTATATTCATATAATGTTAAAAATTTAAACATCACTTTTATAGGGTTATTATCATGGATGCCAAATCTTAAAGGGATCATATGGTTTATCGTGAATGTATATCCTCATATCAAAAGGAGTATTCCTTCGATCAGATTGAGAATTGTGGGTAAAACTGGTAATGAATTAATGAAATTTCTTAAAAGATTAGCAGATAAAAATATTATTTATGAAGGTTTTTTGATGGATTTGGATAAGTTATATAAAAAAACTTCAGTTGTGATCATACCGATTCAGGAAGGAGGTGGCATCAGGATTAAACTTTTGGATGCATTAAGCCACGGCATGCCTGTAGTATCCACAACTTTAGGAGCGGAAGGTATTCCAGTGACATCCGGAAAGGATATTTTGATAGCTGATGATCCCCATGATTTTGCTGAAGCTGTTATCTCAATTATCAAAAATAAAGAGATTGCCCGAAGACTGTCTGAAAATGGTTATCAGTTTGTAAAAAAATATTATAACGAGGACAATGCCGATAAACTACTTACTAAAATATTGAAGAATTTATAGAGTCTGTTCTAAAGGAATTAAATAAAATTCCGAAACAGTAAGTTGTGATATAGGGGCAATAAATACGCCAAAAAAAAGAGAGCCATCTTTAAATAGTCCATCAGGAAATAAATTTTTTGATTCCTGATTGATATCAATTTTTTTATTAAAAATTCCATTGTTGTCAAAAAAAGAAAATGTTTTGCCTTTGTTGTCAAATAAAACCAGAACAGATAATTGACCGGATTCGTCAGTATTTAAATCCTGTGTAAAAAGGAAAAGCGGTTCTTCGCTTTGACCCGTATCAAGAGTAAGGCTAAAAGAACGAGAATTGACAGATAAATTTAGACTATTTTTCCCTTTCCACCAAGGATCAGTGCTTTTAGCATATTTACTGATCAAACTAATACCGGCGCCACCATTATTATTTTTGAAAGTGATTTTTAATAGATTATAGTTATTAAGAGTAATAGGATATTTCTCGTCAGTTGTACCGTACCAGCCGGTTTTCGCATTAACGATTTCGATACAGGAACTGGTTAGATTACAATCCTGATGTTTGGTGATTATTTTCATGACATCATTACCGTTATAGAATTTACCCGCAAATAGCTTGGTTTTGGTAACTATATTCTTGTCGATAACTTTTTTTTCAGAATTTTTTCGGGATATTGGATAAAAATAACCCAGGAAAAGGATTGTCACTAAAAGTATAAGGATCGAAATAATCTTCTTAAGTTTTTTTTTCACTCGCTATAGTTTGTAATAAAATTATTTTTCTGTCAACATTGTTGTTAAATATCAGGTATTACAATGGTGTCGAAACAAAAAATATTGATAATAATCGGAGGAAACTATTGGAGTGAAATCAAACGGGCTGAGCAATACTTACCGCATTATTTGAGTCGGTATCATCAAGTCACTTGTTTTGAATATCCCCAGTTTACCAAAATGGCACGATTATTAAAAAAAGAAATTCCCTTATTGGAAAAATTAAACAATAATCTAGTTATATATCATTCATTCGGGATCCTTCCTTACGGAAGGATATTCGTCATGATAAATCTAATCAACCATTTTTTCAATTATCTAATAATGAAAATAATTATTAAAAAAGTAACCCATTTTGATTTGATCATCTCGTTTACTCCTGAGGTAGCATTTTTGCCAGTTAAAAATCAAGTTAAGTTAATTTATCATGTGTTGGATGATTATGCCGTTTTACCTTGGTGGAATAATCCTTTATCTCGATTTCAACTAAAAATACTGGAAGAAAAAACAATTAAAAGAGCAGATGAAATAATTGCTGTATCCAAGAAATTGGCTGCTAAATTCAAAAAATATAATAAAAATATTTATCTTTATCCCACCCCGGCTGATCTGTCCAACTATTTTGTTTTCAATAAACAAAAGCAGAAGATTAATGATATCCTTTCCATTAAGAGACCAATTGTGGGTTTTATCGGATCAGGCACAATAAAAGGAAAGATTGATCTTCAGCTTCTTAATTATTTAGCTGATAAATATCCTGAAATAAATTTTGTTTTTATCGGTTTGTTTGACGAATCTATTATTGATTTTCGCGGCTACCCGAATCTGATCAATCTGGGATATAAACCGCTACAGTTGCTGTCTAGTTATATCAAACATTTTGATGTTGGTATTATTCCCTATTGCCTTAACAGATTCGGTCAGTCGGCCTATCCGGTGAAGATAATGGAATATCTGGCTCTGGGTAAACCCGTAGTTTCTACGTTTCTACCATCTTTGGATGATTTGGCACAAAGAAGAATAATTTACACAGCTGAAAGTACGGAAGAATTTGCTAAAAACATAAAAATTGCCCTGAAGGAAAAAGATGAAAATTTAAAAAAGGCCAGAATAGGCGAGGCAAAAAAAAACGACTGGAAGGTAAGAATAATACAATACCTGAAATTTCTGGAATTGGCATAAATAAAAGACCGGTTGAGGAATTGAATTAAAATAAAACTTTATTTCCTTTCTGTTTAAAAATCCAGTCGGAAAACGGCAGATCGTCAGTCAAATAAACGGAAAAATCAAATCCTATTAAATCATTGAGAGTTTTATTCCTAAGCAGTAAGAAAATAAATTGACATTATCAAGGTTTAATCATATTCTTCTAGGTCGTAGGAAAAGTTATGAAAATTTTTAAAATGACTCTAGTAATTCTAGTTGGTCTTTCTTTAACGGAACTAATTTATTATTTCGTGCTGGCGAATCCCCTTAAATCCGTAATAAATCAGGAGAAATCAAGCAGTAAAAAAGGAATAGCTTCCGGAGATAGTAATGATGTCCTTTTAGGGGACATTGTTGATTATTTTCGCAGTAAAAAAATAAATGCGGGAATTTCTTATGTCTTGGAAGAAAAAATTGAAGGCTATTTGACTAAAGCAAAAATAAATGAAGAAAATGGCAAAAAATTCATTTCAATTATTATATCTACTGATCTGGATAATAGAACAATACTGAATGCTTTTGGCAAGAATCTTGATAATGCCGGTAATCTATTTTTCCGTTTGACTGAATCCGGACAAAAGCAATTAATCGAGCCGTCCCAAGTCAAAGCCGGAGTACGCGTAAAACAAATTAGCCGGAGGAACTTACCGGAAGCTGATCCGTTAAACGATACTTTAGAAATCCAAATACTGGAATAATCAATGCTGAAAAAAGATATACACCTGAAATACGTTAAACCGGTAATTACTGAAAAAAAAATAAGCTTTACATTGCTCTATGGCATTTTTGATAATTTCCCCGAGGAAGCTTGGGCTGCCTGCAATTTTCCTTGCAACGCCTGGGGTGGTGCAAGTTATTGTCAAAGTTGTACAGGTTTCAGTACGGCTCAATGCGCAACAACTGGTGAATGTGCATATTAAATTAGAGACTTTTAAAAAAAGTTAATAATTCTGACTCTTTTTTTCTGAAGTACAAGCGAAAAAAATTATTATTTTCCATGAATCTTAAAAATAAAGTAAGTTGCTCCTTGTTGATCTTATTTGTAATGCGGATTTGAGGGAAAACTTTTTTGATAAGGCCGCTTGACTTTTTCAAGGAAACGATTTTGATATCTTGAGCTTTTTCCAGTAAAAATAGTTTACCCAATGGATAGGTTCTAACTGTGTTTTTGATTTTTGGTTTAAAATCCTCAAGAAGCGGGGTCTGATAGATAAAGTACTTTTTATTTTCCCATCTGACAGCAACAGAGTCATTGGCCAGAGGAGTGAATTTCCGTCTTAACAGTCGTATTACAGTTGTTTTTCCGCCTCCTGAGGGGGCCAAAAAAAGGCAAACCCGGCCATTGATAACGGAAGCAGACGTATGCAGAATAAATCCCTGATTATTGGAAAGCAGTCTCTGGAGCAATGTCAAAAGCAGGAAGGAGAATTGGTAAAGACTTAAATGGGCCGAAGTGATTATAAGATTTTCTTTCTCTTCAAAAAAAATCAGAGAAGATCCTTTTATGCTGATGGTTGTCGGATAAATTACCGGTAACCGGAAATGTACTTCGATTTTCTGATCAATTTTAGATATTTTCTCTATCCTAAACCCTTCGTATGCATTGGTGATTTGGAGCTGAAATTTCCTGACCATTAGGGTTGCTTCGGGTTCATGCTGATGATAACAAAAATATATTCGGAAATTGAATCCGGCAATTCTTAAGTAGAGATAGTCCACGGTAGTAATATAGTCTGCCTGTCAGTCTATAGCAAGATATAATATAAAAGAGTAAAGTTATAGCTAATATTCCCGCTAATAAATATGCGATTGATAAAATCAATAATTAATCGAATAAGTAAACAGGGTTATTACAAAATAAAATCTGATGGAAATAGTATGTATCCCTTAATTAAAAGCGGGGATATCATAAGGATGGAAAAATACAATTTTAATAAAGCAAAAGTAAATGAAATTATTTTAATCTCTAAAACCAATCAGCTGATAGCCCATCGGGTTATTTATAAAAAAGATAAATATCTGATTACCAAAGGGGATCATAATATTACTGCGGACGGAAGAATAAAAAAAAATCAGATTATCGGTAAAGTTACCCAAATAAAAAGACATAAAACATCAATTGATGCCAGTCATCACTATCTTTTTCAGTCCTCGATCTATTTTCAGGAGATTGTCCGGTTAAATAAAATATTCAGAAAAAATAACCTTGACTTCGTTTATCTGAAGGGATTGCCGTTATATTTGGCTTATTTCAAAACCCATCCTTCCAGATTTTATGCCGATTGCGACCTGATGATAAGACGGGATGATTTAGCCAAAGTCAGCGCAATTCTTATCCAGGAAAAATACAGGTTAGCGGAGAGAGCATACAGTTTTGTCCATAAACTTCTGAAGGATAAACCGACAGAATTAGTTTTTGTTAAGTCCGTCGGTAATTTTGCCGTTAGTTTTGATGTTCACACCGAACCTAATTTTATGTTAAACCAAATAGGCAAATTAGATGTCTTATATCCTCAATTTCTTATCGATCAGATAACCGATTTATTTTTTCAGGAAAAAAAACGGATGACAGTTTTTAACGAACAATTTTCTGTTTTGTCAGAGGTAAACCTGATCTTGTATTTAGCTTTACATTTGTTCCATCATAACTTTAAAGGTATATTCAGGCTGGAACTGATTGATAAATTAATCAGAAAATTTAAAAATTTTGACTGGGTTCAATTAGAAAAAAAAATTAAGTCATACCGTTTAAAAAATTTCGTCTATCCGGTTTTTGTGATGTCAATAAAATATTATAAGACTCCAGTTAAGAGGAAGTTTTTAATGGCAATTCAGCCCGACGGTATGACAAATAAATATATAGCCGGAGTAATCTTAAAGACTAATGTTTTTAATGATCAAACTAGGATCGAGGCAGGAAAGACAAGATTTAAGAATATTTTTTACCTATCCAGTCAACCGTTTTACAAAAAAATATTGGTCTTTTTCTCTCCGGCAGTGGTATATTCAATTATGTGGACGTTATTCAGGTATTGGAAGAAGAGACGATTTTTTTCCTTTTTAAATCAGAAATTAATTCATTAAAATCGACCTTAATCTTTTCTGGTCGCTTTTTATAAATATGAGATAATTCTTGGATTATTTTACTTTTCTCCCAGCCAGCTTTTAATTTATTAAAGATAAAAGAAGCAGTTTCATTGAAGGTATAAAGAACTGATTTTTCGCCATCGAAGATGACTGTTTTTTTGCCCAGTTTCTGGACAATAAAGCCTTTATTTATGTGATATTTGTTCATTGACTAATTACTTAATGAAGGATTCTACTTTAACATAGAATAAAGGGTATTTATTAATCTGTCTGTTATTTACAGCATATTTTGGCTATTTTGGAAAAAATTATTGTCATTTTACCAAAAGTTTTTTGACTTTTGATTCTAAGCAAAATATTATAAAGATTATTATAATATTAAATCAAATGAAAATCATTAAAGTAATATTCATCGTCTTAATCTTCATCACTATCATAGAACTAGGCTATTATTTCTCACTTCAATATATCAATAAACCAAAAAATGATTCAATTCAAGATAATCAAACACCGACTCGTTATGAAACAATAAATGCAGTTCATCCAGATTTCTACAAATATACTCAGGGTTTAGTTACAACTAAAAAAAATACATTAGGAAAAGTTTTATTAGTTATCCAGAATGAGGGTGAAATTGTTGAAATAGATCCAGATGGTAATCAAGGCCCTAAAGCTGACCGTTTCCCATTCGGTCTTAAAATAAAAAGCGAAGATAATCCAGAGGGCGATTGGAATCATATTGCCAAAGACTTCTTAAAAAAAACAAAAGTATATCTTGTGAAAAATAATATCGAAACCCTGGTTGATCTTTCAGATATAAAAATTGGTAATTATGTAATATTGCAAGATATGAGTAACATGGCATATTCACCAAAAGACCCCAAACATATGGATGCATTTATAATTAAGATAATTTCAAAAAATAATTAATTTGCAACATAAATACAAATATACAAAACCAAATATCAAATCAAAAAAGATTAAACCTAATCTCTTTTTCTCATTTCCGGACATTGAGAGTAATTTATTGGCGACTAGATTCTGTCAAGATCAAACCGTTCCAGAAAATGGCTATCCTTGTTGTTCCTTTGGCAATTCTTGCGGTCCCCCCCCTTGCGCTTGTTGATTTTGAGGGATTATAACTTTTTTCTTAAAAAACTCAAGTAATTTTTTCTTATTTCTATTAAAATAAAGGGAATAATAATATGTAAAATTCTCATTCAAATCAGCCAAAGTAGCTATAATATCGTTTAGTTTATCCTTTTTACATACTATTTGCTTCAATAATCTGTTATAGATATATTCTTGACTTTGAAGTTTTATAATTTTGAAGTGGTTAGATTTATTGAAGCAATAAATACCACCAAGAGGGTATTTATCACTTTTTTTAAAAAAGGAATTTTTTTCAAAGAATGGAGTCATATAACAATAGTAGTTTTTATTTTTTTTTCTGATGAAAATGCCATCGTCGGCAATTTTAGTATATTTTTTACTTAAAAGCTTACTTATAGTCGATTTGCCTGTACCTGACTTTCCGATAAAGACATATGTTTTATTAGAGACGACATTTGCAGAAGCGTGAAGATATAAACCTTTATTTTTTGCTAATAAATCTAGTAATATCTCAAGTAAAATTATCTGAAATTGAAATAAACCAATTAGGTAATATGTAGTGAGTTTATTTTTTGCTGTTTTATTGTAGATGTTTAAAAAGTGATATTTTTTCTTAAAAGTAAAGTTTTTAACCTTATCATCATCAAAAATATTTATTTTGTAATCTACTTCACTTTGACTATTTTTCAGTAAAAAATTTTTATAATGTGTCCGCAGTATTTTTAGCATGTGGTCAATATAATATTTACGATCAGTGTTGTGTAGTTTTACCTCTATGATAAAGTCTGCGATTCGTAAATTTAATAGTGGCATGAGTATTTTTAGAAGGTAAATGTTTTACTCTTAAAGGTTATTAATTCTGATTTTTCGCCGTCGAAGATGACTGTTTTTTTGCCCAGTTTTTGGACAATAAAGCCTTTGTTGATGCGGTAATTAGTCATTATTAATTTACTTGAGGAAAAAATCTATTCTAACATAAAAATATATACTTGATTAACTGTTTTCGATATAGTAGCATTTTTATACCAATTCAAAAACAGATACTTTTATGAAAATTAATGATCTATCACAACTTTCGAGGATGCTTTTTTTTACAAAAGACACTCTGCGACAATTGGAAAATAGGGCTGATTCTTTAGATTATAATCTAAAATACTGGAAGAAGCGCGGAATTATTATTGCACTTAAAAAAGGTATGTATATATTAAAAGAGCGGTGGGAGAAAGAAATTAATCGGGATTTATACATGATGTATTTGTCAAATAAGATCTATGAACCTTCTTATTTATCTTTGGAATATGTTCTGAACAAATATTCCTTATTAACAGAAGCGGTTTACGGATTAACCAGTATTTCTACCAGATCAACTAAGTTTTTTGATAATGATTTGGGAAGATTCAGTTATTATTCAATTTCTCCGAAGCTTTTTGGCGGTTATGAACTTGATAAATTTTATTCAGCTCCGATATTTATAGCTAATAAAACCAAGGCACTATTTGATTATCTTTATCTGAGGTTTTTGAAAAAGACTCCTATAGAAAAGAATGAGGTTTTAGAATTGAGAATTAATTGGGAGAATATAAATTCCAAAGAGTTTAAACAACTTCAAAGTTATGCTTTGTTAACTGATAGTATCAGGGTTAAAAAAATTTTAAATTTAATAAAAAGCCAATATTATGCTTGAAGATATACTTAAACAAATTGTAATTGAGAATAAACAGAAAAAAGTCACTAATGATGTGATTTTGAATTATCTTAAAGAGTATGTTCAATGTTTAGTCTTGAATTTGCTTTATAACCATCGAGATTTTCAAAAGCTTGTGTTTAAAGGTGGTTCTTGTTTGAGGGTTTGTTTTAATCTTCCCAGACTTTCTGAAGATTTGGATTTTGATTATAGTCAAAAGCAATTTAACGGCAAAATGTTGACTGCATTAAGCGGCTATTTAAATAAAGAAATTAAAAATAAGCATTTTTCATCTGTAGAATTAAAAAACCAATCGAATAGCCGTCTGTATCTCAAATTTCCAATCCTTCGCAAATTGGAAATTGCTTCAAGAAGCGAGAGCGATAAACTCTATGTAAAAATAGAAACTAGCGAAAAGATAGAGCCTTGTGCCAATTTTACTCTGACTCCCGTATCTAAATTTGGGTTTAATTTCATTGCCTATCATTATGATTTACCGTCGATGATGTCCGGAAAAATTAATGCTATTTTAAGCAGGCTTTGGTTCAAAGGAAAACAGCAGGAAATAGATATTAAAGGCAGGGATTATTATGATCTTTATTGGTTTTTTAAGAATAAAGTTGTTCCTAACTGGAAAATGTTAAAAAAGTTAACCAAAATAAAAACAGAAAAAGCTTTAAAGGCAATTTTAAAGGATAAGATTAATAAAGCTATTACTGGACAAAAACTGAATTACGATTTGAGAAATTTTATCGCAGATCAGGAATTTGTAGATAATTTTTCCCGAAATTATCCTGAAATAATGAAGAAATATTTGTAAATAAATTTTATTTATGCTTCATTGGGGATTAATTTTACTTTTTTTTCTTCCGGTAATTGAATCTTTCAGCCGGGAGGTGGCACTTTTATTTTTATTTTTAGGTGCTTTGGTCGCCAGTTATCCGGTATTTTGGAAGAGAAAAATTGCTTTTAATTCGGATGAAATTTTGTTTTTGATATTTATTTTTTTCGGAATAGTTTCAACAATATTTTCCATATCTACTTACCGCAGTTTAACCGAACTTAGCCGATATTTAGCTTATTTTCTCATATTCATATCTATAAGAAACGATCAGATTATAGGGAACAGATTCCGAAAATTTTTTAGCGGATCGATTCTCGTTAATTCACTTGTTTTGTCTATATTATTCTTCGCTTATTTTTTATTCAGTAGTTATTTGCCCAAAGTCACTTCGGGAATGAATCTGTTTTATCCTGTTTTTGGCTATAACCGGATTGCCAATTTATTGATTATCGCAATACCCCTATTGATTTCCCAAAGAAGGTTATGGCTTTTGGCATTTTTCAGTCTGGTATTAATAGGTTCCGTCAGTCGCGGCTCACTATTAGCTTTATCCATAGGTTTGGTAATATCTCTAGTTATTCCCCTTTTTCGAAAAAGCATTTTTTATAAAGCAAGTATATTTTACTTTGTGATTACCATGGTAATATTAACTTCCGTCTTTATTTCTTCACATTTCATCCTGACTAAAAGAGAAGGCAACTTATTATATTCCGGTCTTTACAAGCCTGTTACCAACGAAAAAAGGGTTGAATATTTCCGCCAAGCGATATACGGATTTACTGATACTCCTCTTATCGGGAGCGGATTAGATACCTTCAGATATATTTCTCAAAGATTGCAAAAATCTCCGGCCAACTGGACCTGGTACGTCCATAATCATTTTTTGCAACTCTTTTCTGATACGGGTTTTTTAGGCGGATCAGTATTCATTCTGCTGATAGTTTTACTAATGTTAAACGCCTATGAAGAAGTAAAATCAAACAGAAACAATTTAAATAGAGGGATTTTTCTTGCTCTAATTGTATCGATTATCCATTCCCTGATTGATTTTGACTGGCAGTTTATCTCAATTTTTTTGTATATTTTTATTGGTTTTGCCCTGCTTAGTTCAAAGTATGAAAGCAAAAAGCAGATAAATATAAAGCCCTTATATATTTTGGCAATTGTTTTATTTATAACAACATTTATTCTCGGAAGAGAATATAGAGCTATCGAAAATGCAGCAATAATTGACGGGGCAAACAGCGATATCAACAGAAAACTGGGGGAGGAATATAGACAAGAAAAAAAATACCAACAGGCTCATATTTATTTTCAAAAAGCAATTTTACATAATCCCCTTGACTTGGGAGAGATAATTAAAGGAGATTATCTTTTATATCTAAAAGAAGCGGAATTAGCCTTGCAAAATAACGATTATGACGGAGCTTGGCAAAAGCTGAATTATCTGCTTAAAGTTTATCCCCTATTTCATAAAAAATACGGATCCGGTTTACTTAGACGGGATAATTTGCTTAGTTATATCAGATATATGTCGAAGGCTGTCGGAGATAATCCGCTCAGGATATGGGAAATCAAAGAAATTACCGGCTATTTAGCGATTAATTATCCGTTGACAAGAAAGATACATTTGTTATTCTAAGATTATGCCAGGAAAAAGGGCATTATTTCTGCATGGAATAATATTAGCGGTGGTCGTCTTATTACTAACGGTAGTTAAATCATCCTGGAAAAATTCATTGACTGTATTAGCCCAGTACCCGACGGAAACTCCGACGAGAACAGTAACACCACTTCCTTCAGCAACTCCTACTAATTGGATAGTCTATACGCCTCCCGATGATGCTTATGTTAATGCCGATACACCGACGACCAATTACGGAGGCTCTGCCAATTTGAGAGTCAGGGACAATCCGCCGATAGTCATAGACAGCTATCTTAAATTTGTGGTGACCGGTTTAACAAGACCTGTTCAATCAGCTACTGTCCGGTTATACGTTAGCGATTACAGCCCTGAGGCGGGAACTATTTACCAGGTTTCCAACAATTACCAGGGAACGGTTACACCCTGGGGTGAAGGCGGATTGACCTGGGATAACGCGCCAGTTATTGGCGGAACGGCTATATCATCCGGAGGTGTAGCCAGTATAGATACCTGGGTTTCTTTTGATGTCACCACGGTTATTAACGGTAATGGTACCTACAGCTTTGCCGTAACCAGCGATACTATCGATGCCGTCTGGTATAATTCTTCGGAAGCAGCTGCTAATCAACCGCAATTAATAATAATAGAGGAGCCACTACCTCCTATTACTCCAACATTAACTCCAACCCGCACTGTCACTCCTACTCCAACTATTACACCAACTCTGGGAGTTCCGGATGATGAGGGTACAGTTAAATGCACTTCTGATGGCAGTCAGGTGGTAAATCCTTTAAGTTGTGGACCGATTACAAGCGGAACTGATGAACTAGTGGTAATAACAGTACTTGAGAGGGGATCAATTAGAGTAAATAATATTTCCGGTCTTGGACTTACTTATAACCGTCTAATAGTACAATGTGCTGCCAATGGTTCACAAGCAATTGAATTATGGACTGCTTACGGTTCACCAGCAACCGGAAATATATCAGTAAATTTCTCCGGTAGTAATTATGCATTAGTTTATGTTACCAAATATTCGAATGTTGATCCAGCGTCTCCTTATGAAAATGCAACAGGTTCTAATGCTAACGGACAAGAAAGTACTAACTGCACGTCAGGTCCATCGAACGAGCCCAGTCTTAATGTTTCATCTACTATTAATAATGCTTTAATTCATGTAGGAACCGGTACGAGAAATCAAATAATCGACGCTGCAGACGCAGATTACACTCTGGTGATTTCCGATATTAACAATACCGGTGTATCAGGTAATTATATCAATTCATACCTTCATAAGAGGATTAAAGCCGTATCAGGTCCGGATACCATCAGTCATGGTATAAACGGTAGCGGTATTGCGGCATGGGTAATGGCTGCCTTGGTGGTCAGACCCATACCTCCTCCTCCTACTCCATCACCTACTTTTTATCAGATTTACGGATATATTTATACGGAAAAGAATAATGATGCAGATGATAGAAGCACGGCTGTGAGCGAAGGTTTATTAGGCGGTTATCAGGTTAATTTAACAGGAGATGCCGAAGATATCACTTTCAGCCAGGGAACAGAAGACAGTTTATATCCAGCAAATTATGTTTTTACTCCTTTATATGACGGAATTTATGAAGTGAGAATGCCGGAGGTTCCAGCAAACAGCGTTGTTTTTAATCCGCAGAATTATACCAATCCACAAAAGGGTATTATTATTGCCGGAGGACCGGTGATTGTTGATTTTCCATTTGTGGATTGGTATAATTCTGC
>Ga0155407_158_pt2 | contig 16829 bp, 16 predicted proteins | sample RifCSPhighO2_02_FD_106375 | JGI IMG/M metagenome (GOLD analysis project Ga0155407, IMG submission 106375) | Candidatus Gottesmanbacteria bacterium RIFCSPHIGHO2_02_FULL_39_14
GTTTCTTTAAGCCTGTCCCGAATTTGTATTCCTTCTTCGCTGTAAGAATCCGAAATTTGTTTTTCAGTTACACCTTTGATCAGATCAATAAGAATTTCTGATTCACCGCTATCGAAAAATTCAGAGGATAATGTATCAAACCACCGGTCACCTTCAATTATTTCCTCCCCGTTGTTGTCTGTAAATATCAGTTTAACGTCTTCTGGGATATCATGGAGTAAAATTGCTGCTATAGCTGTCCATTTAAAACCGGATCCTTCATCTACCAGACGTTCTGCCATTTCCAAAGAGTGGAACAGAGTGGGAATCGGTTTATTTGTTTTGGGATCCCTTTCTTTTCTGAAGCGTTTCTCAGCATGATGGTTGAATTGATAACAGACTGTGGCAAATTTCAATGCTTTTTCGATATAAAGTCTATCCGGAAGCGTATATTTTTGTTCAACTTTTATCAGAAAATTGCTAACTTTTTCAGCTACATCTGGATTAAATGTTAGATACAAATCATATAATTCATTCATTTCAGGAGGACGTGCGTTATATGAATCAAAAATATCAATATGTTCTGGATGTTTACCGATAACTAATTCAATATCAGGTTGCAGTACTTTTTTCACCAATAAAGATTCGTTCATATAAACCCGAATTTTAGCAAAAATCCTTAACATTACAACTATAGGTTATTAACTTGACAATTTTTAAAGAAAGGAAAGATAATTGATTTAGAAATGAAAAAAATTGCTTATAAGATTCTTCCGGCGGTGGTTATTTTTTCTATAATGTTGGTTCTGCCGCTGACTGTTTCCGCACAGGGAAGTGTTAAGGGAATTTCTGATGCAGTTAAAAAGTATAGACAGGAAACAGCTACTCCCAGCAGTCTTAAAGAGATAAAAAAAGATTTCCGTGATCTTAACCTGGTGAGAAGTCAGCTAAGTCAGGAGGTAGTTAAAAAACAGCAGGAATTTCTGGAAAAATCAAAAGAGAAAGTTTCCGAGTATTTGGATAAATGGAGCGTGTATCTCAATAAAGTCGAAGAAGAGCTTGGTAATTATGATCCTGCTGTAGTTGCCGGATTAAAAGAGAAAATCGAGGCTGAGGTTATCTGGATTTCTGGGAAAAAAGAAGAGGTGAAAAATATCACCTCAATTGAGCAATTGAAAATAATTATTGTTGAACTTAGGGAAAGAAGGCGGCTGTTTCTTCTAAATTTAGGTGAGATTAGATCAAGAAGATTCTTTAATCATTTAAGCAGATTGGAAGAGAGACTTAATAGATTAAGCGGACTTCTTTCCAAATTTGAGGAAAAATTGAAACGTTTTGAAGAAAGAGGCGCTGATGTTGCAAATGCTCGGGAGAAATTGTCCCAATTAAATGAAAATTTAAATCAGACAGAAACTTTGCTTGCGGAAACAAAACAGGTAACAGAATTGGAAATTATTAAACAGAACATTGAGGATATTGGCGAGAATATCAAGATAATAGCGACCAGTTTGGGTGAAATTATGAGAGAATTAAAACTTCAATCGACATCAATAGGAACTACCAGAAGACCGACACGGCCTGTACGGCCAACGCGACCTGTCCGGCCGACCAGAAGACCGACTATTCCTCCGACTATCATACCTGAGGTAACAAACACAGCATTATAATTAAAATATATGGATAATCAATACACTAATCAATCGTTTAAACTGTCGACTGATAAGAGTTTATTGGTGGCATCCTTCCTGGCGGTGATGATGTTTGCGGTTTTAATCACTATAGTACAAATAGTTAACCGTGGTGAGCAATATACCCAGACACAATCTCAGGCTCAGGAACCGGTAGGAATGGAAAATACGGCTGAGGACATTTCAGAAATGGAAAGCGAGATAACAGAGATGCAACAGGAGTTGCAGCAGGATGCCGAAAGCAATTTGGAACCTGATCTTGATATTGATCTGGAATTGGCAGAATAGTAGACCACATCAATCTACAAATATTGCTACTTGTGGTAGAATTGGCTTTCACAACAGTTTAAATTTTTTTCCTGCCTGTTAGAAATAAGATGAGGCCGGAAGCATCCCCATTAAAAATAAAAGATTATCAGACTCCTGGTCATATTTTGGATTTAAATCCTTTTAAGAGAAATCAGATCGCCATGTTTTCGGACAGTCTTGAAAAATATTTACCAGGTTTTTATGAGGGAAGATATTTAGGCGAAGAACAGGAATATTTAAAAAGTATCAGTATTTTGGATAAAGATGTAATTAGAGGGTTAATATTCCTAAATTGCGAGTCGTATCAGGAAATGAAAGAGAAAGTTTATCAGCGTATTGAGACAATGGGTAAATATTACGGTATAAGAAAATCAAACGATTTAAAAGGAGTAGAACCTGTTGAGGAAACGGGATTTTCAACTAAAGAAATTATTGAAGTCTTAGATTTTGTTGAGAGAGCAATGGAAGGACGATTACGCAGGACAAACGAACCGGCTTTTACTCATATATTAAGAGTGGTTAATAGAGCTTTGGATTTTATATCTTACGATTCCAAATTATATAACAGCGGTCTAACTGTTTTTCCGTTGACACCAGATGCCGCTAAAGCACTGATATTGATGTCTGCTTTACATGATTTTCTAGAACCAGGACGAACTTTAAGCAACGGGATGAAGGTTCCCTACGGGGATTATCAGACAACAGAGATATTAATTGACGGTAAAATAAGAGATAAGTTGACTTTCCGAAGATTTGGTAAAGTAATTAATTTAGAAAAAATGAAATTTAAAATTAAGGGAAAAGTATCTTTTATTATGGATTGCGATCATCGGGGTCATTTTATAAACGGATTGGAAGCATTAAGAAGTGAAGGAGAGACTGAAGAGCAGGAATTTAGCCGTTTGAGACGTTATCATGATTCAAAAGTGGCCGAATCGATACCTTTTTCCGGTAGATATTTAATGTGGTTCTATATGCCGTTTCTAGTCAGAATTTTTGACAGGCGGGATAATTTAGATACTTATTTAATCAGCAAAAGGAATAAAGTCAGCAAAAATCCCCTGATGAGAATCGATGATTTGACGGACTTAGCCGATTATGAATTGGGACCGCCATCTATAAGAGAAATATTAGATAAAACTGTTGGGACACTTAAAAATATAGGCTACGCAGAGCAGATTTTTGTAAACATACTTTCTCATTCTAATATAGCATCATTTAATTCTGAGCAAATTTTATCCGTCGCCCTTGGAATACATAAATCTTTGCCAAACAGGATTCGAGAAATATTTGGGAGAAAAATTAGCGGTGAACCTTTTATTACCAGGGCAGTTAAATCCGGTATATATAATCCGGAAGTACTCAAGATGCTACCTTCACGAATTGCAGCATATTATCTGTTCGGACTTTCTATGTCAGAAATTTATAAAAATAATCCGTTTCATGTTAAAGGCTGTTGGATGCCGGAACCGATATAAATTAAGCCTTGTTTTAGTTTACATCTCTCTTTAAAATAGCATTCTATGAAAACTATCGTTACCCACTTGGCACCGGATGTGGATGCAATTACTTCTGTTTGGCTTTTAAAGCGGTTTCTTTCCGGTTGGGAAGAGGCGGAAATTAAGTTTGTACCGGCGGGAAAAACTCTGGATAATGAGATCGTCGATAGCGATCCGGAAGTTCTTCATGTGGATACGGGAATGGGGAAATTAGACCACCACCAGACTGCTGAGGACACTTGCGCGGCCCAGAGAACATTGGAATACATAAAGAAAATTCAAAATTCAAAATTCAAAATTCAAAGAGGAAAGAAAAAAGAGACCAAGACGGATGAGGCGTTAGAGAGAATGGTTGAGGTGGTTAACGATATCGATCATTTCCGGGAAGTATACTTCCCCAATCCGACAGCGGATTATTATGATTTCGGTATGGTGGCCGTTCTTGACGGATGGAAATTGATATATATGGATCAAAATTTGAGAATATTGGATTTAGGTATGCTGATATTAGACGGGATTTATAAAAATTTTCAGAATAAGGTTTGGGCGGAGGCGGAAATAGCTAGTCAGGGCATTGTTTTTAAGTCCAAGTGGGGGAAGGGAATAGCCTTAGATACTGTTAATGATGAAGTCATCAGAATTGCTTTACGAAGGGGTTACATAATTGCCATCAGGCACGATCCGAAAAAAGATTACGTCAGAATTAAAGCCCTGCCCGAGTCAAGGGTTGATTTGACTCTTTCGTACAATAAATTAAAAAAAATGGATCGGGAGGCGACCTGGTATCTTCACGTCAGCCGTAAAATGATACTTAACGGCAGTATCAAAAATCCGGAGAGTAAACCGACAAAGTTGACTTTAAGGGAGATTGTGGAAGTATTTAAAAAAAATGACTGATTGCATTTTTTGTAAAATCATAAAAGGTGAAATTCCTGCAAAAAAAGTGTACGAAGATAAATCGGTAATTGCCATATACGATATCAATCCCAAAGCACCGGTTCATATCCTGATAATACCCAAAAAACATATTTCATCCCTAATGGAAATTAATAAAGGAGACAAGAATTTAATTGGTGGTATAATATTAAGACTCAAGACTGTTGCCCAAGAGTTGGGTCTTGATAAAAGCGGTTATAAAGTAGTGGTTAATAACGGACCCGGTTCCGGACAATTAGTCTTTCACTTACACTTCCATCTTCTGGGAGGGTGGATTACGAAGGCAGGAGGATGGCGGGTGTAATAAATAAGGAGGTGTTATTAATTCAATGGTTTATGTTAAAGCCCAGCCAGGAGATACTTCAGATTCGGTTATCAGAAAGTTTACGAGGAAGGTTATTGCGGAGGGATTATTATTAGAATTCAAGAAGAAAGAATTTTACCAGAAACCGGCTGAAGTCCGGAAAGAAGCCAAAAAAGAAATAGCCAGAAGACAAAAAGCCAGAAGAAGAGCTAAAAACAGACAATAAGTAAAAAATGGTTAAGGTATTTATCAAAACCGATTCCCACTATAAAGTGAACCGTAAAAGAATAAGACAGAGGATTGAGGAATATCTGGCGAAGAAAAAAGTTAGAGGAAAGACCGAAGTAAGCCTGGCTGTTGTCGGAGACCGTCAGATGAAGTTTTTAAACCAGAAATTTCGCCAACTTAATCAAACCACCGACGTTTTGGCTTTTCCGCTTCTTAACATGGAGGAGAGAGCTAAATTTATCGATCCGCCGGATAATATTTTAAGATTGGGCGATATTGTCATTTCCTATCCTCAAGTGATTGAAGAGGCATCCAACGAAGAAACATTTATTGACGATAAAATTGATGAACTGATATTACACGGATTAGATCATTTGTTGGGAATAAACCTCGACTAAGATGGTACTTTACCGAAAATACAGACCGCAAAAATTAAGCGAACTGGATCTGGTGGAGGTCAGGGAAAAATTAAAAAGAACCCTGCTATCTTCATTCAGACCTCATGCCTATCTTTTTAGTGGACCGAAAGGAACTGGCAAGACTTCGGCTGCCAGGATTGTTGCCAAAATATTAAACTGCGTTCAAAGCAGAGACATGGAGCCGTGCAATAAATGTGAATCATGTACGGCTATTACTGAGGGCCGGCATTTGGACGTAATGGAAATTGATGCCGCTTCAAATCGGGGAATTGACGAAATCAGAGATCTGCGGGAAAAGATAAAATTGGTTCCGGTTACGGCTAAGTACAAAGTCTATATTATCGATGAAGTTCATATGCTGACTAATGATGCTTTTAATGCCCTGTTAAAAACTTTGGAAGAGCCGCCCAGTCATGCCGTATTCATTTTAGCCACGACTGAAGCGGAGAAACTTCCTGAAACTATCATATCCCGCTCAACCAGATTAAATTTTCACCGGGCAACTAATGAGGAATTAAAACAAGCTTTAAACAGGATAATTAGCGGAGAAAAATTTAAATTGGAAACGGAAGTTATTGATTTAATTGCCGAATATGCTGACGGTTCATTCAGGGATGCGACGAAATTACTGGAACAGGCAGTTAATCAAGGTGCTATTACAATAAAAAATGCACGTGAAATGCTGGGCATAGATACGGTTACCCCGGAAAAATTTCTTCTTGACCTCTCGCGAAAAAAGACTAAGGAACTTCTATCGGCGATCGTGGAAATGGCTGATAAGGGATCTGATTTCCGCTTATTTGTAACCGGTATATTAGACCGGTTACAGGCAATTCTTTTGGATATGCATCAGATCAAACAGGATAATTTAGCCAAAGAGTTGAGAAATCTGTTTTCCCTAAAAGAACTGAATTTACTGTTTAAATTATTCAGTGATACTTACATGGAGATGAGGATGGCCAGCCGGCCGGAACTGCCCTTGGAAACGGCCGTAGTTGAATGGTGTGAAAGAAAATAAAATAAAGTAGAATATAAATAATTTTATTAAAATTGATTATATAAGGAGGATCAGATATGTTTAATCCTTTCAAAACTCTGGGAGATTTAAAATCAATGAGAGATCAGGCAATGAAAATGCAGGCGGCACTTTCACAGGAAGAAGTCGTTATCGAAAAAAACGGTGTCCGCGTTGTCATGAGCGGGGATCAGAAAATAAAGGAGCTGTCAATTGATGGAGAGGAGCATTATCGGGTTAAAGAAGCCATAGCCGAGGCTATCCGCAAATCCCAGGAGATTGCAGCCAAAAAACTGACCGAAATTTCTGGCGGATTACAGGGACTTCTGGGACAAGGAAAGCAATAACCAATATGGTTATAGTTAGCGGTTCTCTGGCTTATGACCAGATAATGGATTTCCCCGGCCAATTCTCCGATCACATCATGCCGGATAAGATCCACCTTTTAAATGTTTCATTCCTGGTTGACAATATCAGGAAAGGATTTGGCGGTACAGCAGGCAACATTGCTTATAGCCTGTCATTACTTGGCATAAAAACGGGCATCTTGGGTATGGTAGGCGGTGATTTTGCTGTTTATAGAGAATTTCTGGAAAAGAACGAGATAGATACTAATTATATCAAAATTTTAAGCCGTTTTAACACTTCTACTGCCTTTGGTATTACCGATTCCAAGGACAATCAGATTTGGGGTTTTTACACCGGTGCCGACAGCTTAAGCGACCAGCTTTCGGTAAAAAACATTTCCGCAAAAATAGATTTTGCAGTTATTGCACCTCATAATCCCCGGTCGATGCTTAAATTTGCCAGGGAATACCAAAATAAAAAAATAATCTACCTGTTTGATCCGGGGATGCAATTGCCCTGGTTGAACGGGAGTGATTTAATGCTGGCTTTTAACGGAGCAAAGATTATCATCGGCAATGATTATGAGGTAGGTATCATGGAGAAAAAAACAAAAATAAGTGATTTGCATGCCCATTATCCGGATAAAATAGTTATTACTACCCTGGGGGAAAAAGGGTCGGTAGTCAGTTATAACCACAAAAAAATAAAAATTGATGCCTGTAAGGTTAAAAACGCCTCTGATCCTACCGGAGCCGGAGATGCTTACCGGGCCGGGTTTGTGGCTGGTTTTTTGCGGAGATTGCCTCTGGAAATTTGCGGCCGGATGGGATCAGTAGCATCAGCATACACTGTTGAAAAATACGGAACTACCACCCATTTTTTCAATCTGGAAAAATTCAGCCAACGTTACCGAACAAATTACCATCAGGATTTGGAATTATAATTAATCCGGCCACTGCATAATCGCCACCGCCAGATTTTCAACATCTACCCAATAGTTAGTAAAAACATTATCTACTGTAACCTGATTCCTTAATTCAGTAATATTAGATCTGTTTGTCGGCGGATGGATAGGTAGGCAGATTTTGGCATATATTCTTGGTTCGTAAACCGGTAAAATTCCGTCGATTTTATGACTGATCTTATAACCGGGACCGGGAGCAAAGCCGAGAATCCTTACCGGCGTGCCGTGGGTTATTTGGGCTCCGCTGGCCACATAAGCCGAGGGATCGGCAGTCAAAAGCTCTCCTGTGAGAAGGCGCCTAAAGTTATTCTGATCAAAAAAATCAGCCCGATAAAGTGTAGGATGCCGGAACAATAGTCCTCCCGGATTAAGGTCATCCGGACTGACTTGTCTCAATTCCTCCTGAACGGAATTGAAAGCACCGGCCGGATCGTCCTTCTGGTCTCCGATAGTTAATTCCAGGAAGTGTTGTCTTAAAAGGGGGGCAATCATATATCCTTCTAAGGTAGTATTGCCCATCCGCTGGTTTTCAGCCAGCCGTAAAATCAATTCAGTCATAATATCCGAGCCGTAAATTCCGCCGGGGAATAGGCTGTCCTTGGTCACAAATTCCCATTTAAGTAAAAGCGTACCTTCCTTGGGGATGTTAGAAATGTTATGCCGGATGGCTCCGTAGATTCCGTCGGCGGTCATATTCCAGGCCAGGCTGGTCAGGGTATTTGGCCTGGTAAAAGCTTTTTTTTCCTCCGAATTCAGGTCAAACAAAAACCATAAACGGTCATCGACCACTTTTACATTTTTATTCAGCAATGCTCCAATCGGCGTTTCGTGGCCGACGGAGGCGAGGTTATCGGCGACGAATTGGTAGGCGGTACGGGCGGTTTCTCTATCGGTGGCCTCATCGTTGATGTAATAAAGCCCGTCTGCCCGATAGGCATAAAAATCAGCTTCTTCTGCGAGTGATAAATTTGCTGCAGATAATTCCCTCCGCCAATTTTCCAATTCCCGCAGTCGGTATTCTTCGTCTCTTTGTTGCCGCTCTTCCTCCGTTAAAGGCGCTGCAGCTTCTGAAGTTGCTAATGGTGTGTCTAGGCGAGATATACAACCGCCTCCTAATAAAACGTCAGCAGCTAATGTTCCTGCGATCTTCAAAAATGCCCGCCTATCTAAATATCTTGGTTTTGGTTCCATAATCCTTACTATTATAGCGCTCCGGATCAAATTGATGGGGAATTTACCTGTTTTTGTCCTCCAGTTGCCGGGAAATATCTCTGAGAAGATGAAGAACGTCATTTTTATCTTTTCCGGTTAGAATTGCCGGTTGGGAATAGTCACTGATTAAAATAGGGATAAATTGGGCGTCGACAATTTTGTCATTGTAGATATAACTTTTGACGATGATGCCGGTTTTGGTTTGACGGCTCCATTCCTGGTCAAAAATAAAGTTACCGTGGGAATAGATGATGAGTTTATTTTTATAAATTTCAATTGGTTGAATCCAGTGGGGATGGTTTCCGGCAATAAAGTCTGCCCCGTTGTCGATAGAATCCCTAGCTAATTGGATGGTTTTATTAGCCGGATAATTTGTATATTCAGCTCCCCAATGATAGGCAACTATCAGAAAATCAACTTCGCTTTCGGCAGATCTTATTTCCGAAAGGATGATATTTTTATCCGGATTATCCAAAATATTGTAAGCAAGAGTGCCGATTTTTTTATTTTTTATCTCTTTAACAGCCAGATTACTTAAAGTGTCAGGGGAAAAACCGGCCGAGACGATGCCGTTTTTTTCAAGAAGCCGGACGGTTTGGGTCAGTCTGTCATGGCCGTAATTTAAGGCGTGGTTATTGCCTACTGTTGCCACATCGATCCCGGCAAAAGTTAATCCTTCGATAAAACGGGAGTTGCCGCAAAAGATCATACCGCTATTGGTCAGAGGGCAGTCAGGAATTAATGGAGCCTCCAAATTAATAAGAGTTAAATCGGCACTTTTTAGAAGATCAGCGGTTTTACGGAAAGGGTAGGTAAAGTCATTATAGCTGGTCATTTTAAAATTGACGGATCGGGCGGGAACGACATCACCGGTGGTAATAACCGTTATAAGCTGATTTGAGGGAATATTATTATAATTTTTATCAGGGGAGAAGATTTTTTCAATTGTTAATGGTTCAGGTTGCAGCAAAGTCGGAGTCGGAGTTATTGGAGTTGGAGTGACAGATTTAAAAACGAGCAAAACCGAGGTAATCCATTTTAGTATTGAATCCATAACTTGTTTTTAATTATCTAATAAGTTAAGATTTTTATCTATGTCGGATGTCAAAGATCTAAAACAGGCAAAACAGGGCAAATTGAAAATCGACTGGGCAATTGACCATATGCCGGTTTTGAATCTGATTAAAAAGAGATTTTTGAAGGAAAAACCGCTTAAAAATATTACCATTGGAGCTTCTTTACATGTCACTACCGCCACGGCCAATTTAATGCTGACTTTAACGGCAGGCGGGGCTAAAGTTTTCTTATGCGCCTGTAATCCTTTGTCCACCCAGGATGATATAGCCGCTTCACTGGTTGCCGATTATCAGATTCCCGTATTTGGAAAGCGGGGAGAAGATAAAAAAACTTATTACCGGCATATTGAAGAGGTTCTTGATAACCATCCGCAGATAACTCTGGATGACGGAGGAGACCTGATTTATACGCTTCATACCAAAAGACAAAAGCAATTGAAGGAAATCATCGGATCGAACGAGGAAACAACTACCGGAGTTATCCGTTTGAAAGCTATGGAGCGGGACGGAGTTTTGAAGGTACCGGTTATGGCTGTTAATTACAGCCGGACTAAGCACATGTTTGATAACCGTTACGGAACAGGACAGTCGACAATTGACGGGATTCTTCGGGCAACCAATATTTTATTGGCAGGCAAAAGATTCGTGATTTGCGGTTACGGTTGGTGCGGACGGGGACTGGCAGCACGCGCCCGCGGCATGGGAGCAATCGTTATCATCACCGAAGTGGATCCGGTAAGAGCACTAGAGGCAGTCATGGACGGATTTGAGGTGACTGCCATTTCCCGAGCAGCCACCGTTGGCGATATATTTGTGACAGTTACCGGAGATAAGAATGTAATAACGTTAGCCCAGATAAAGAGAATGAAAGATAAAGCAATATTGGCCAACAGCGGACACTTTAATGTTGAAATAGATATTGATGGATTGATCAAATATGCCAAATCAATAAAAAAACTCAAAACTTCAGTTACCGAGTATGTTTTGCCTGACGGAAGCAAAAGATATGTTTTGGCAGAGGGAAGACTAGTGAATTTGGCAGCTGCCGAAGGTCATCCTGACGAGGTAATGGATATGTCGTTTGCCAACCAGGCTTTAGCCTGCGAGTGGCTGATTAAGAATAAAGATAAATTGGAAAATAAGGTTTATCAGTTGCCCAGTGAAGTTGACAATAACATTGCTAAATTGAAACTGGAAGCTCTCGGTATTATAATTGATAGGTTGACGCCTCAGCAAAAAAAATATTTGGAAAGTTGGGAGGAAGGAACATAATGGAATGGAATTTTCGGACACAGAATAAAATTTTTCCTCAATCTCTTCATGTTGAGGTAATTGCTGATTACGGCGGGGGATATACGACGGATCATGCCTTCATGGAAGTCCGCAATCATTTTTTCAGGTTTGACAAGCTGAACAAAATCAAAGCTGTTACCGAACATCCCGTATTTGCTTTTTCCACCGTTGAAACCGGTTTTTGGATTGCCCAGGAAGGGCTCCACAGCGAGCACAAAAACCTGGTGATTTTTTCCAATACCGCACCCCGAGGTGATATTAAATGGATTGGAGAGAACCGGCAGCCCTTCGCCTGCGGGCTTTTGGACAATGGAATTCCCATTTTTGCCGTTTATGCGGGATATAACCTGTCGTTTATCAAAGACCGTTTAAAAGGATTATGGATTGTTAAAGTTCCTAACAAGGGGACGCAATTCAGATCACGGGATTATTATCCGGAGGCTACCATGGCGATATTAAACGGGGATTTGACTAGGTTAGGCAAAGAAATATCAATCAAAAATGTTCCTGATGTACCTTCGTTTGCGGTAGCATCCGTTGACGGATACGGCAATTTGAAGACAACCATACGCAAGAGTCATTTAACACAAGCGGTATTAAACAGTGCCATTGTCAGGATCGGGATCAATAAACATTACCGTTTTGCCTTAAATACAGTCGGCCGGGGGATTAAGGGAAAAGTAGGAGATCTGTGCATGGTTTCCGGATCCTCAGGCGGCAAAGGCAAGAATTATATTGAAATTATCAGATTGCAGATGCGGGCTTCACAGGATTTTGAAATTTACGGCCCAATGGATGATTTGGGAAAGATTGTTATCGAACCGGTGAAAACCTGAAAATTCTTGACAAAAGGGATTGACACCGGTATTATTATCAATAATCATGAATATAATTCTTAAAATAGTCTGTTGTATCACTCCCGAATAATTTGGGAGGCAGGCTGATTTAAGAGAAACAATTAAGATTTCAATAAGAACAGGCCTCCCAGGAAGGGAGGTTTTTTTATGTGAGAGTAAGACTCATAAATTCGTAGTACGAGCCGTGTTCGAATAGAACCCAAAAAGGCGAGTGCAAAGAATAGGAGGATATGCACAATTAGATATGTACTATAACAATATATTAGAGGTTATCGGCAACACACCTTTGGTTAAAATAAATAAACTTAATCCAAATCCCAAGGTGCTGATGCTGGCCAAGCTGGAATTTTTAAACCCGGGAGGGAGCTTGAAGGACAGAATCGGCAAGTCAATGGTTGAGGGAGCCGAAAAAAAAGGAATTTTAAAAAAGGGAGGAATTATTGTCGAGGCAACCAGCGGAAATACCGGCATAGGCTTGGCGATGGCGGCAGCGGTGAAAGGTTATAGATGTATTTTTACCATGCCTGACTGGATGAGTAACAGCAAGGAAGTCCTTTTAAGGGCATTTGGGGCGGAGGTTGTCCGTTGTCCAACAGCTGTTCCAATAGATGATGAAAGAGGTTATAAGACCAGAGCTAAAAAAATTGCCGTTGAGAAAAAAGCATTTTTACCGGATCAGTATAGTAATGCTGACAATCCCCGGGCACATTATCAGGGAACAGGTCCGGAGATCTGGCGCGATACTGAAGGAAAAATTGATTATGTAGTTATGGGTTTAGGAACCGGAGGTACAGCCAATGGTACTGTCAAGTATCTAAAGGAGAAAAATCCGCAGATAAAATTTATTGCACCTGATCCGATCGGTTCAGTCTACAGTGGAAAGATGGCTCCTTTTTTTGTTGAAGGAATAGGGCACATCTTTTTTCCTAAAAATGCCAATTTGGATCAGGTAGACGAATTTATCAGGATTCCCAGTCAGAAAGCCATCGATATGGCCAGGGAGATTACCAGAAAAGAAGGGATATTAGCCGGTCCTTCGTCCGGGGCTGCTCTTTTGGCGGCGATTGAAATAGCCGAGCGGTTGAAAGGTGATAAGACTTATACGATAGCCGTTATTTTTCCTGATTCCGGTGAAAGATATTTGGACTACTTATACCATGATGATTTTGAGGTACCTCTCGTTCCTAAGCACGAGACTAAAAAAAGTTTTACTACCAGGGCAATTCATAGTCATATCGAAGATTATCAAAAAAAAGGAGCTTTAGTTCCACCGATTACCAGGTCAGCCGTTTATAAATTCAGAAATGTCGAAGCGGCGGCCAAGATTTTTTCCGGCAGTAATAACGATCGGGAGAACAGAAAAAAATATGTTTATGCACGCGGTAATCATCCCAACCAAAGACAGTTGGAAGAAGTATTAACTGAACTTGAAGGAGGAACTGATGCGGTAGCTTTTTCTTCAGGTATGGCAGCCATTACAGCTTTGGTTCAGACCATATTACATTCTGGTGACGAAGTGGTCGCTTCAAATGTTCTTTATGGAGACAGTTTTATCCTGTTTGATAAATTGATGAGTAAATGGGGAGTCAAAACCACTTTTGTAGATATTGCTGTGATTGAAGAAATTGAGCGAGCAATTACTCCAAAGACAAAATTAATATTTACGGAAACGCCAACCAATCCACTCTTAACGATTGCTGATATTGATAAAATTTCCCGTCTTTCTGAAAAAAAGAATATTTTATTAGCCATAGATAATACTTTCGCTTCACCATACTTACAGCAACCGTTAAGATTGGGGGCTGATATCGTGATTGAATCCAGTACAAAATACCTATCCGGTCATAGTGATGCTTTAGGCGGTATAGTAGTGGCTCACGATCAGGATTTGATTATGAAATTGTGGGGAACATTGTTTATAACCGGCGGCTTGATTGATCCTGGCGCTGCCTGGTTAATTTTAAGAGGGTTAAAAACCTTAGCTTTACGGATGGATCGACACTGCAGTAATGCCCTTAAAATTGCCAAATATTTAAGCCATCATCGGAAAGTAGCCAAAGTATATTATCCCGGTTTGTTGAACCATCCACAGCATGATTTAGCCCGAATCCAAATGAACGGGTTTGGTGGAGTCATTTCCTTTGAACTTAAAGGCGGAGTTAGGGAAGGAAAAAACTTTGTCAATAATCTGAAGATATTTTCCATTTCGGTAAGCCTGGGTGCTGTGGAAAGTTTGGTCAATCATCCGGCAAGCATGACCCATAAAGTCATTCCGGTTGCGGAGAGAGAAAAGAGCGGAATTTTTGACAGTCTTATCCGTTTATCTGTGGGAATTGAAGATATTGATGATTTGATTGCTGATTTGGAACAGGCTTTTACCAAAATTTAATTTAGATGCAAAGCGGCGAATTGCTACAATCCAGGATGTTGTGGCGGTCGCTTTTGACAACCTTTACGGCACGAGACAATCATCTTTTGACGGCATATTGAGGGCTACCAATGTCTTAGTTGAGAATTATAAAAAACTTAGACCTAAAGTCTATGATTTTCCCCATAGAGATGAGTATGGGAGTTGAAATTGATGAATTGACCCGTGAACAGAAAAACTATTTAAACAGCTGGCAAGAGGGGACAAGATAATTAATAGATATGAAAAAAAATTTAATTAATTTTTAGAAAATGGATATTGCCAGTTGTAAGCTTTGGCTCTTTTAATAAATCTTTCTATTTCCGGTCGGTGTTGTTCGTTCCCGTATTGAACAGCCTGATTTAATAATTGGTAAGCAATTTTTTCTTTTTCTTCAATTAGTATGTTGGAGAAAAATAATTCAAGAAGTACATCTTTTACGATACCTACTTTTAAAGGTTCATCTTCTTCCCAGGTGAGATTTTGCCTCATATAATAATTCGAATTACCATAGTAAGGACCAGAAATATATTCTTGAGCTGGAGTACAGGCAGATCCGGGAAGAGAAAACAAGTTTAGTTCTTCGGCACCAAAATCAGCATAATCAAGAGAGTCTACGGCTGTTTTTCTCCAACCGAACATACCAATATCAACTATTACTTCTCCATCAAAATCGTAATCCTGATTTTCCTTTAAAATATTCAGGCATTCTAGATACGTCTGTCTGTACAGATTTCTCTTTCTGGCATATTCCCGAGCGACTTCTGAATAATGTTTGGTGAAATTTCCTGTTTCCTGATCGTTTTCCATTATAGCGTATATAACAGCTCCCACTACTCCAGGTGGTCCGAGTGTAGTTGCGTAATGTGTATGTTGCATTGTGCCGAATAATTTTATTGAGTCTTCAGCTATGGTTCCGGAAAAAGTTATTCCGGTTCTTAAACCGGGGGCAGCTGATTTGGATAGGGTTTCATAAACAACAGTTTGATCAGGTATAAAATTAAAAAATGTATTATTCTCATCAAGACCAAGTCTTCTATAAGCTCGATCTTCAAAAACAAATTTATTGGGATGTTTAAGTTTGATTAATTCCGCAAGGTCTTTTTTATTAGGAATAGCTTTAGGTAAAGGATTACCTTCAGATAAATAAAATCCTAGACAATTCGGATCCGAAAGTGCTTCATTAAGTAAGGCAGGATCAATGCTGCCGTCCATTTGTATAGGAACGACCCGAAATTTCAGCAGTCCCGCCTTGAGATATTTTTCTGCAGCCAATAACAATCCTGTATAGACCGGATCAGTAACCGTTAATATTGTCGGTTGAGATTTATCATGCCTGATTTCAATCAAAGTTTGTAGCATCAGATCGAGTGCTTCCTGGGAGCCACCATGGGTCATAAACATCCCTTCTTGGATTTTGTCATTTCCGTGTATTGAAGTTAATTTATTAGAGACATCTGGATTTAGGTATTGATCAGCAACAGACCGTAAAAAAATATTATCACCACCAGCTCTTTTTGGGTATTGCAACATAGCCAATATTAGGTCCATTTGATTTTGATCCCATTTTATAATCCTTTTTAAAGCCGGATCGAAAACATTTTGTTTAAATTGCAGTAATAACTTATCGCTAGGCAGACCGCCTCCTAAAAGATTTGTTTCAAGTGGATTATTTGGATCTTTTCTGGCTTTAGCGATTAATTTTCCTATGATGGAATCCGGTGGAGCTTTAAAATAATCTAATATTCCTGTACTAACATCACTAAAATAAGTTTTTTCGACTCCGGTCTTTTTTGGAGGAGTATTGTCCGGAATTCTGCTATATACTTCCGCGTTTATTTGAACAGAAGAATTTAATGGTTTTGATAAAACTTCAGTAGGCATAGGAGAACCTGTTAATTCTTGAAATAGCCAGTTTTCAATTTCTTTTGAGAATCCTCTTCGGGCTTTTAGTTGTGAAGAAAATTTTTCCTGCATTTTCCATACATACCTTAATCTTTCCGCTTCCTGGTCAACAGGAATTCCTACTTCACTGGTTGCAGCGATAAAATTAACTGAAGGAAGAGAGTTTAATTCGTCTAGAAGGGGTTGAAATACAGGAGAAAGAGAATAGAAACCTGTTTTTTCTTGAACCGCGGCGCTCATATTCTATCATACTTTATCATACAAATGGAGTTTGTCAAATTGGGAAGAGAAGAATTTAAGTTATTGCAAAAGAGAGGATAAACTTCCATAATTAGAAGCATGAATAGCGTTATTTTTTCGGGTAATTCCAATCCGGAGCTTTCCAAAAAT
>Ga0155407_149_pt1 | contig 16757 bp, 22 predicted proteins | sample RifCSPhighO2_02_FD_106375 | JGI IMG/M metagenome (GOLD analysis project Ga0155407, IMG submission 106375) | Candidatus Gottesmanbacteria bacterium RIFCSPHIGHO2_02_FULL_39_14
CCATAGAGGAGGTGTCTACAGTCGAAATTTAATTTACACAATCGATTCTGTTTCCAGTTCATTCAATTATGAAGGAGAAACCTAATGAAGAACTTCCTGTTCGTTATATCGCTGTTCCTGATTACAGCGATTGTTTTGTCCGGATGCGCCACGGTACGCAGTGCTGGAAGGTTAGTGACCGACGAGGACTATCTCGAGAGGTATAGTACCCTCGTCTCCGCCGTTCAGGTCGGCCAGCGGGAGACCGTCAACGCCAAAAACTGCGTAGTGTTGGGATTCACTGATATCAACACGCAGATTGGGTTGGCAAATCTCGCCATGCAGGCGGAGGTTGCACGGACCGAAGCGTATGCCGCCACGGTGAGAGACTTTTTCGACGGTCCGGCCACCGATCCGCAAACCGGCGAACCGGTTATCAACCCGGAGACCGGCAAAACCATGACGCACAACGAGCAAATAGCCTTTGCTCAGAAGCAGCTTGCGCAGCAGTTGGCTGCCTACAATGATGCCAGCGGTAACCCATTGCCCCCCGAGCAGATTGATCTTGCCAAGCTGGCTAATCAAGGAGCCATGCCGTTCCAACTCGCACTCAACGTGAATGTGGTCGCGCTCACCTATACGCAGGCTCCGTTGCCGCCGGCCAATTTTACACCAGTGGAGAACGCGCAGCGTGTAACCACGGAAAAGACCAATATGATTTTCGCCTGCGCCAAGACTGCGAACGACGCGGTCAGCGTGTATAACATCGAGCGGGCGAAGGTCACGGGTGAGATTGCTGCCAAATTGGCCGAGATCCTGCATTTGTCTGATCTTCCGCAGACTTTGTCTTACTTTGAGTTGCAGGGTCCAACATCACCACCGGTAGTGCCTACTTTCGGTGCGCCGTAACAACTGAAAACCTAAAGAAAGAGGCGACACTCATCTGAATGTTGCCTCTATTTCAATTCCCGATCGCCAGGGAGCCACATAGTTACTCCTCGATGGAGTGAATAGGCATTCAAAAACTTGAGCGCTGACGCAGAAATGCATCACATATGCTCAAGGGAAAGCGAGCCGAAAACATACAGAGGATGCAGACGCCAATGAAATTGGCTGTGGTATGGCAAAAGTACTCTTGAAGTACAACAATTCGCACTAACGGGAGTGCGATAAATATTGGCTGTAAAAGCGTCGTGCGGGGTTTATACCCTGACACCTGCGCAGTTGGCGCTGATACCGGAAAACCGGAAATCAAAACCAAACAGCCATTCTCTACGGATGGAGATCGCGTCAACCGTGACTCAAGGCCGTACTGATGAGTCCAAAAGGACGAAAGGATATATTATATATTACAGTACTTTTTGTTTTAAGATGTATTTAACAAGGAAATATTTCAAGGTTAGAACGTCGTTAACGGTCAGCCGCAGAATGCTTTATTATAATTCGAATCAAGTTATTTAATTCTGTGAATAAATAGTACTTATGGATATAACGAAACTGATTAATGCAAATGATCCCCAAGAAAAGAATAAAAGTATCATTGAAATTGATAATTATATATGTGGATTATGTAAGTTTGGAGAAAATCTAAATGCATTAACAGAACCGCAGAAGAATTTTTTTTATAATCAAGAATTGGAAAGAGAAATAAATAATGGAGGTTTCAGTCAATATTTTTTTAATTCAAGTGGAAATTATGCTCACGAAACCGTACGTTCATTGAAACTAATTGTAGCTAATAAAACAGCCGATATTCTTCAAAAAGCAATAGATCAATTTCCGAATAAGCTAGTTCCTAAAGATAGAGATGAAAGACAAAAGGTGTTAGATCAAATAGGTGAAGAATCCAATGCTATTTGGAACGGGCTTGATCAAAAATTTTATGCATATGAGGACGATCTAAACACTTTGAATTTGGAGTACGTTAAACAGAATATCAGTGAATTCATTGAAAAATAGGTTCTGACAATGTAAATGGCTCTCCGCAATAAGTCTGTTACTTGACAACATGTTGTACGATATATTAAAATAATCTCATGCTAAAAACTTATCTGTATGTTCCGGAAGAGTTGGATGAAAAAATAACTCTTACTGCTAAAATTCAAAATAAAAGTAAAGCCGAAGTAATAAGACAAGCTTTGGAAAAAGGTATTCCTGCGGTTCAAAGTGAAGGTACTGCTTCCGCTCAGATTCTTTTTAAAATTGCCCAGATTGGCAGGCGATATAATATTAAAGGTCCTAAGGATGCTTCCGAAAGGATGGATGAGTATTTATGGGGAAAAGACTGGAGTAAAAATGAATAATCCGCCGAAAGTCATTGTTGATGCTGATGCTATTGTCGCTCAAGTTAACCCAAATGATAAACATCATCATGCCGCAACAACAATTTCACAATCCCTAAATAATATGAATGCTCAAGTAATCTATCCGTCAACTGTAATTGCAGAATCTAATGCATATATGCAAAGAGTTCTAAATAGTACTGCAAGCGCCTATGGAACTGCAGTTGTTTTTACCAATCCTGGTGTTCAGATTGCCGAAGTAGGTGGAGAAACGTTAAAACATGCTATTAAATATTTCAGTCCTTCAACCAGTAAAAAGAATACTCTATTTAATTGTATTGTTGCAGCCGTAGCTGAAGACAATAATGCCGATGCAATTTTTTCTTTTGATGGGTTCTATAAGAAAAAAGGGTTTAAACTGGCGTCGGAACTTTAACCAATGGTATAGGTATTAAATCTGAGAAAAGGTTATCACGGATATAGTTTGAATTATTGGTATTGGGAAACGAAATAGGTTCTAACTTTGTATATGGTCTCCCGCGTTGACTTTCTGTACAGAATTATGTAATATCATCTTATGATCAAAACTTTACCTATAACTAAGGCCAGAGAAGAACTGACTACTATTGTTGATAACGCCCAAAAAAAACTGGATGAGTACGTTATAACAGTAAATGGCATTCCGGCGGCAGTTATTATTTCAGCTAGCGAGTATGAATCCTGGAAAGAAACAAATGAAATCTTGGCTGATAGAAAATTGGTCAAGGATATTAAAAAAGCGGAAAAAGAATTAGAAGAAGGTAAAGGATTGGATTGGGAAGACGTTAAAAAGAGTCTGAAATTAAATGTTCAGGATTAGTATATCCCCCGAAGCAAAGAGTCAGCTTAAAAGTATTAAAAAACGCCACCAAAACGCTATAAAAATAGTAATTGATGATCTCAAGGAAAATCCTTATTTAGGTAAACCACTCGGTAGAGAACTGACAGGGAAATATTCCTATCGGGTCGGAATATATAGAATAATTTATAAAATTAATAAGAAGGATAAAACCGTTCAAATTTTGACTGCCGGTCATAGATCTTCTGTTTACAATTAAATTATTTACCAATGATTGATTTTGTAAAAAGAATTACCAAAAAAGCCGGACAAATTGCTCTTTCTTCTCCAAAGCTTATTCGAGGCAGAAAAGAGGGAAGAGGTAACTGGGTTACTCAGGCTGATTTGGAAAGTGAACGCTTTCTTATTCAATCAATCAAAACGAATTTTCCGCTCCATAATATTCTTTCCGAGGAAACTCTCATGGAGAAACAGGATTTTAAAGCTCTTGATAATCTATGGATACTAGATCCGATTGACGGAACAACTAATTTTACGTTTGCCTTGCCTTTATTTTCAGTTTCCGTTGCCTATCTGAAAAAGGGAATTCCTATTTATGGTGCTGTATACGATCCCTCCCGTGATGAATTGTTTTACGCCGAAAAATCAAGAGGAGCCAAACTGAATGATAAACCCATCCGGGTCTTATCTGCCGTTAATTTTAAGGGAACTATTGTCGATATAGGTTGTCCGTATATGGAAAAAGACTTCAAAAAAACATATCCGTTGGGAGAAATTTTTTTTGATCTTGGTGCCCGAATAACTAACTTAGGATCAGGTGCTTTGGAATGCGCTTATGTTGCTTGCGGCAGACTGGCACTCTACTATGAGAACGGTTTAAAACCTTGGGACATTGCTGCCGCATATCTCATTGTTACCCAAGCCGGAGGGAAAATGGATTCTGTTACCAAACCCTTTTCTTTACTAAATTCCGACGAAATTATCGCCGGAAATAAGACTTTAGTCGCAAAGGGTAAAAAGTTAATTAAGAATTTCCCGGTTTCCACTTAATATATAAGGGCAACGCCGGCAAATAAACATTACCAGTAAGGCTTTTTTCTCCTTAAAATCGTTAAGAGTAACTGTTTTTTGCCTGACAACATCAGGAAGGGAAAAGTCAGGTGCAATGGATCCCAAAGGCAGCATGGTTGAGGGCGTTAAAACCATTAGCACGTCTTTACCATAAGTGCTAATAAGAGTCAAGGAAATTTTCTTGACTGTAAGTAAAACAGGGTGAGATACTGGAGTAAATTAATGGTAAACAGAGGTTTCATCGGTGCTATTCCGGCCATCTTAGTCACAATTACGCTGATTCTTGGTAGTGGATATCTGGCTCGGGCTCCCATCGCAACTTCTGCCTGTAACTTTATCTCCCAAAAAACTACGGAGTTAGACAGAGATCATTGTCTTAAAGCAATTGCCACCACACTTCGTGATCCGGGTCTTTGTCAGGCGATAAAAGGTGAAGAGTTTGTGAACGTTTATCAGGGAAAAAAAGTCCAGCTTGAAAATCCTCCCAAAATGGAGTGTTTGACAGAAGTTGCCGCCGAAACTAATAATCCTTCCCTCTGTGACAAAGTTGAAGGTATTTTTATTGCTAATACCAGAATTGACTGTCTTTACCGTGTAGCTCAAGTTAATAAAAATGCCTCAATTTGTGATCGCATAGGCGGTGAAAATCAGAGTCGGGTAGGTATGTTAATGGATAGGGTAGGATGTAAGGCTCAGGCGAGTATAGCAAAATCATCTCTTCCTTCAAAAACTTCCATCCAAGCAGAAATTACCAACGTCATACAAGGAGAATGTAAATATGATAGTGACTGTAATTCGATATGCGAAGGCAATACCCGTTGGAAATTAGGCTGCAATCCGGTCAACAATTCCTGTCAAAAAACGTTTTCTGATGATTGCACACTTCAACAAGAGAAAATTAGTGTATTTTCCTTTAATAAGATTTGTCAGAATGGTGAATGCGTTAGAGATATCACGGCCATAAATTCTAAGAAGAGTGAATTAAATGCCCAAAAAACGGAGTTAAGTAAAAATGTCAAAAAATGGACAGCCGTCAGACAGAAATACACTGAAGAAATGCTAACGGCCAATAAAAAATGTTTAGACGGACTCTCTGAAGTCACCAATAAACTGATCATTGATTCAGCTACCAAATTAGGTATGCTGCCCAAATCACTTTGGGATGTTGCCAGTGATATTACTAATAATCTTCTTGATGCTCTGGCTAGTGATCCTCAAAAAATGAGTGCCGAAGAGTTTATTTCGTTAAACTGCAATCTTTATCGTTCAATCCAAACTGATCTCGATGTCCTGGAAAAAAGAATCAATTATGCTCAAGATAAATATCGGCAGATTGATGCCCAGCTTAATCTCTTGCCATGATTGTTAAAAAACAAAAAAAACACATTCCTAAGAGAGTTTTTATTATTTTAGTCCCTGTCTTAATAATTATTTTTCTGACAGTCAAAAACCTATCTTCGTGTCCCAAAGGCGAGACTTTCCAGGGAAAAAAGGGAACTTATACTATTATTGGAGAAGAAGATTATCAGTCAGACCAATTAAAGCTAAAAGGTTGTCACCTGAAACTTGAAGAGGCTGATTTAACAACTGATTATTATCTTGACAGGCAGGCTTACAGTAATCTTCGAGGTCAGAAGTCTTCCGATGTAGGTAACGGTTGTCTTGTCTATAGAATTAAAAATAGCCAGGAGATAAACGAGTATTGTTTTGGAGAAAATGTTAATGTTACTCAAAGTCTTCTTCAGACAACTCCCAAAGCTGTCAATCTAGAACTCAAGCAATTTAATTTTGCCGGTACCAAATGGCGTTATAACATTCAGGCAGGTGGAGGAGTCGGAGGTATTATGACTTTTGAAAGAGATGATAATGGCAGTTTATCTGGCACTTTTACGGAATTTGGACCTGAAGGTGAACAAGTAAAAACATTTATCGGTTCCTTTGAAAAAAATAATTTTTTACTTACCTTAGAAGACTATCCTACCTTTGAGGTAGTCCTATCAGCTGATAGTAATACACTTGCCGGAAAACCGGTTGAGCCGGAAAAAGACATCTATTATCCTGACGATTTTTTCCAAGCCGAAAGACAGCCTTAACCAAATGCCCAAAAATCCAGCCAAGCCTCCCAAAACAAAAAAATCTAAATAAGTAGTTAAAGATATCCAACTCGCGGTATAATAGTAAGCTTACGTAAAATAAAAGAAGGTTGGCTGAGAAGTTTGTGCGCTTTAAGAGAAGGGAGGCGTGCCGGAGTGGTCTATCGGGCTTGTCTTGAAAACAAGTATGGCGGCAACGTCATCAGAGGTTCGAATCCTCTCGCCTCCGCCACGTTCTTCTATACCTACATCCTTCAAAGTCTAAAAGACAATAGTTTGTATATTGTTCATACATCCGATTAAATATTACTTAAAAGATATTTAAGGAATATTCCGAATCAGAATATAGAAGAGCGTTTACGAAAAAGCACCTATTATAATAAGTCTTATGATACAGTTGATCGCTCAAGGTATCGGGTTTTTAGCACTTCTGTTTGTCTTATTGTCTTTTCAGAAAAATAAGAGGTATTTAATATTATTATTTATGTTAGTCGCTCAAATCCTTTTTACTATTCATTTCGGGTTACTGGGCGCATGGACTGGAGCTGCTATGAATGGAATCGCGGGATTGAGAACTTATATTTTTAATCAAAGAGAAACTAAAACTTGGAGCAATAACCAATTCTGGTTGTACCTATTTGTAGTGTTATTTTGGGTATTCGGGATTGTAACTTGGAATGGGTATTATAGTATTTTACCAATTCTAGCTATGACCATAGATTCATCTGCAGTCTGGAATAAAAAAACTCAGTATATAAGATTATTGATGTTAATTCCTAGACCATTATGGTTTGTTTATAATTATACAGTTGTTTCTTATGCTGGAATGATTACAGAGATATTTGTACTATTTTCAATATTGGTTGGGATTATACGATTTGATATATTAGCTACAAGGAAGAAGCAAAACAGGTTCTAAATGAACAAAATTACAATAAAACAATTTATCATATTTTCATCGGTATTGTTTATTTTGAACGGCGCATCTGTTCTTGCGTCTCCGCCTGCACCAACTCCACTGTGCCAGATCACGGGCGTGATAAAATCCGTCACTTTCAAAGACGCTTATGACGAACCTTGTTTAAAAGAACCTTACGGATGTCCAACTGATATGGAGCTTCATCACCCCGCGCGTTATTATCTCGATGTCAATATAAATTCGGTGTCATATATTAGCGGAGAAACCAATTTTAACACTTGTAGCAATATGTATCCGGTTGGCAGTGTTAAGAACATTTTTATTGCTAAAGATAAAGTGAAAGTTGGCGATACTTTTTCATCCAATAAAGAAATTGAAGGCGTTGTTCGGTCTTTTTGGGGGAGTTCATTCGACTGGTATAACTTAACAACAGAAGTAACCAAACCAATCAAACAAGAAGATGGCGGGCAACAAAAAAGTATTTTAGAGACCTCTCAGATTTCAGAAAAATTAATTGGAGAAAATTATATAAACAAAGTAGATAATATTTCACTTCAGACAAATAAGCAGACATATGAAGTCACGGCCTCAAAAAATGGGAAATTGTTTTTCTTTATTCCTATCAATCTAAGTTTTCAAATAACAGTGGACGCAACTAGCGGTGAGGTAAAAGAGATTAAAAAACCCTGGTGGACATTTTTGGTTAGATACTAAATAAAGAATTTGCCGCTAAAGAAAAATTCGAAATTGTTAATGTGCGGCAGAGCCGCTCCGAATTTTATTCACCCCTACCCGAGCCGCGCGGAGGAAGGAAATATGATGGTTAATCCCTGCTTTATTTACTTGAATGTCTGTCTTTCTCGATGAGTTGATCGGGCATTAAGTATGCCAAATGCATTGGCTAGATATCTGTAAAAGGAAATAATCGTAATAGTGTAAAAATAAGCCAGAGAAAGTGAAGTTGGCAAAACGTGGTCTATCCGTAAAGAGAAATAAAAGTAGGTTGATAAAAGAATAATTAAAATAAGTTCCGTAATATTTAATTGTTCATCGGTCATTTGGGTAGCGTATACATGATCTCGTCCCATTTTTGAGAAAATAATAGTGAGCGTTATGGTGATAAGAGAACGGATAAAAAGATAAACCAGCATAATTCCCTCGAATTTTTTCCATAATGAATCAGTATCCAGTGATGAAAAGTTCAGCACAATTGAAATTAAAGTAATTACTGAGAGAATGACGTAAAAAAAGAAAGAAAAACTTCCCCGTTCAAAAAATGTAATTTTCCTTTTTTTAACGGAATTTATTGCTACAAGGATGAAAAAAAAGACAATCGCTGCTATAGTAGTAGCTTCTCCTAAAAGTAAACTTAACTTATCCGATTCCTCACTTAACAGGTATAAATCTATAATGATTCTCGCTATGACAGTCCGGAATTCCCAAATTGCCAGAACTAAAAGATAGAATAATGTTGTTAGCTCAAGTTCTGAGAAATGAGGGTATAGGAAATTCCGGAATTTATAGAAGTATTTTCCTGACATGTGATGTTTCAATTCCCTTTATATAATTTTAAAATTATTTGTTAAAATATAAATATATATAATTTTACTATGAATCGCGTCATCCATTTTGAAATCCATGCTCAAGACCCTCAAAAGCTGGCTGACTTTTATCGGAATGTATTTGGCTGGGAAATCCGCAATTGGTCCAATCCAAACGTGGATTATTGGATAGTGATGACCGCTCCCGACGGTAGCAAGGAACCGGGCATAAACGGCGGTATTGTCAAAAGGCAGGGTCCCAAACCAAAAGGTGGGGAGCCTGTTACTTCTTTTGTTTGCACAATCAGTGTTTCCAGCGTGGACGACTACATCAAGAAAATTCAAGCTGCCGGCGGCAAGAATGTTTTGCCCAAAATGCCAATCCCGGGTTTGGCCTGGCTAGCTTATTGTACCGATATTGAAGGCAATATCTTCGGGATTTTCGAGGATGATAAGAACGCCAAATAGACATATTGATTTTATTTTTCATTTGTGGTTATATTATAAGTGTATAAAAATTTGTAAGGAGGAACGATTATGACAGAAGAAAAACATGATGAAGCAGCAATAACTGGAGATCTTGCTGGTAATAAACTTATTTGGATCGCCGGCGCCATTATCCTGCTTATTGCCGGTTGGTTCGGTTTAAAGGCTATTTTTGCCTCAATGGAAAGCTACCGCTTAACTCTTGTAAATGCACCTAAAGAAGTCAACGCGTCCTCAGTTGCTACTTTTACCTGGAGGATCGATGGATCGCCAACTACTATCAATCATACCTCTGTTCACCTGGGCACTACTTCACAAACAGGTGAGCTGGGCAAGGATGTCAAACCGGAAAACACACCTTACAACCTGGCAGTTCCGGATTTCCTTAACGGTAATTACAGTATTCCTCTCCAGTTTATTGGTAATATTACTATGACTAATTCGGGAATCTATTATTACCGCGTTCATGCTCTGATTAAAGATAAAAACTATTGGAGTGATGAATATTCTTTGGAGGTTAAAATCCCTGAATATAAAGTCACTCTTCAGGATGCTCCGCCCCAAGTCACTGAAAATCAAACTTTTGCTTTTACCTGGAGAGTTGATGGTTTATCAACAACCATCAACCATACTTCGGTTCATTATGGCACGCAATCAACTCCGGGTACTCTGAGTAAGACCGTCAAGCCCGAAGATACCAATTATACCGATCTGATCAAGGATTTTGCCAAAGGAAACTATACAATTCCTCTTCAGTTTGTTGGCAATACCACCATAGCCAAGTCAGGAACTTATTATATCCGGGGTCATGCCATTATTAATGGTGAAAATTATTGGACCGATGAAAGAACTTTGGAAGTTATATCAGCCAAAGAGGCAGTTGTAACACCTACCCCGGAGTCAGAAGAAACGGAGCCATCTCCTACTGTCCAACCGAGCCCGTAGGAGTTGGAGAAAGAGAAATAACACCCCAATCGCGGCAAATCTTCAGTTGGAAAGCCTCTACCTGGGAACGGGTCATAGAAGAGATTTCTTTTTCCAGACTAGTTTTAATTTTTGCCTGTGATTCTATTACCCTTTTTGCTACCTCCTCTTGAGTCTTAGAGACAACCCCCTCCAATAACTGTTCAATATTTTCCGTTGTCTTTAAAGGCAATTTATCAGAAATTCCCAGAACAACAGATCCTTTCCATCTTTTCAGCCAAAAGGTATAGCGGCCGGATAAGGTGCCAATCAAAATTATTCCGAAAATAATAATTAAAGAAATAACCCCCAAAAATAACAGTTTACTGTTATACAGTTTCTTTCTTTCCTTATTCATAAAGTATCATCAAGTTTAGCACATATAGCTCTTAAAGCTTCATTAATGATCTTATTATTGTCGTAACTGTTAATTATTTCTTCCAAAAATCTTTTATCTTTGTTTTTTAAATCTTTGATTTCTCTGAATAAAAGAGGCAGGCAACGACATATATTATCAACAATTGTTACCTGAGCATATTTCGCTGTTCGGGAAAGGGGATTAAGATCAATAGCAATGACCTTTTTTTGCATTTTGACAAGCGCCTGACATCGGTCACCGTCCTCCAACGGCACTAATACGCAGTCGCTGTTTCCTATCCCTTCCCGCATTACAATTGCCCTCTTGCTGGCTATTTCCGGAAGAATTATTTTTTCCTCTTTTTTGGAGATTAAGACCCTTTCGGGATCTAAACTTTTAAGTAAAGACTCAATTTTTTTCACCCGCGATTGGGAATAATGAAACAGGTTGACTTCAATCCGGCAATTAAGCAATTTGGCTATTCTTATAAATTCATTGGCACAAAGGATAGCACTATTGCCGTTAATGGACAGGATAGGTTTTTTGGCCAATAGCAAATAGGCTGCAGCCGCCCTGATTGCTTTTTTGGCAAAAGGTTGTGTCCTTTCAGAGAGTAAATAATCAAAAGCTTCCCCGCGCCCGAAGGCAATTAAACCCGCTGGTGAGGTAATGCCATTTTTAACACCCCAAACCAGTTTTTCCCGATTCTGTAAAGATAATGCCCTCGGATGCTTTGGATCAATTTTCATAAGCCGGACATTCGCTCTTCACTAATTATTAATTCCTCAATATTATATTTTTTTGGGATAACAGGTTTTATATTACTTAATACTACCTTGCCGATGATGGCCATGGTGGCGCTCCCATTCTGTTTTCTTATAATTTTAATTAATCGTTCGGATTCAGGTGAATTAAATATTTTACTCCTCCTCCAAAATTCAAAAGATATATCGATTATTTTACCAAGTGTGGGATTTGTCAGACTGTTGATTTCTGTCATCGCCTTATCTGCATAATAATTTATCCTCTTTATTTTATTCTTATTCTTCAAAACCTCTGATGTAATCATCTTTCCCAATCTCACAGCATAAATTTTAGCTCCCGTTAATCTCAGCCTGCGAAACCTTGGTGGAATACCGGGTTTTTTTTTAACCAAAAATCCTCCTGTTACCTGTGTGGCTATAGTCCCCAACCCTGTTTTTTCTTCTATTTCTGCTTTATGGGCAATCAAAATAAGCTCCTGCCGGCTTATTTTAAGTTTGAAAAGTCTCGCCACAGCCGCTAGCGTTGCCAATGTTGCCGCACCTGATATGCCGAAGCCGCAACCAAGTGGCAGAGGTGAGGAAATATTAATTTCCAAAGGATTCTTCGTCAATTGACAAACAGCCCGCCAAACGGTTGGAATTCTTAAATTTATTCCGTTAAAAGTAAGTCTTTTTCTTAGGGAAGTACTCACTTTGACTCTCACTTTCTTATCAATCGTACAGCCGACCCCCGTTGATCCGTAGCATCTGTAGAACGATAAAAGCGCCTCACTGTTCATTTTGTGAACTTGCATACTTTCAGGAATAAATGCTTTAAAGATAAAACTTAAGCTGGCAGGGCAATTTGCTGTCACGCTTTCCATAATTATTTAGTCGGAAAACAAGCTTCAATCCATAACTATAAACATGTTACAATACCTCCGGGTATTATCTGAAATATGACTGATGTTGAACTTATTAAATCAAAAATTGATATTGTCGATTTTATTTCCGCCTACCTCACATTAAAAAAAGCCGGACGCTCTTTCAAGGCGCTTTGCCCCTTCCACCCGGAAAAAACTCCTTCCTTTATTGTTTCTCCGGAACGTGAGAGTTGGCATTGTTTTGGTGCCTGCGCTACCGGTGGCGATGTCATCACTTTTTATCAAAAGTGGGAGGGCATAGATTTTCTGGAAGCTCTCAAAAGTCTGGCTGAAAGAGCTCATGTCACTTTGCAAAAATACACTCCCGCCAAAGATCAGCTTATTAAGGAAAAAATATATGCTATCAACAATCTGGCCACCGATTTCTTCCATTATCTTTTAACCGGGCATACTATCGGTCAAAGAGCCCTTGATTATCTGAAATCAAGAAATATTAAAAAAGAAATTATAGAGAATTTTCAATTGGGATATGCTCCGGAAAGTTGGGACAGTCTTCATAAATATATTGCTAAAAAAGGCTATTCGCCCCCGGACCTGGAAGAAGCCGGTCTTCTTATTAAATCTGATCAGGGTAAATATTACGATCGTTTCAGAGGCAGGTTGATTTTTACCCTCAAAGATCACCGGGGTAAAATAATTGGTTTCTCCGGACGTAAGCTTCCTTCCCTGTCCTCAACTGATACGGATACCGACGCCAAGTACATTAATACCCCGGAAACAGCTATCTATATAAAAGGTAATGTCTTATATGGTTTGGATTCGACTCGTGAATTCATTAAAAAAGCCAATAACGCTATTGTTGTCGAAGGAGAATTTGATTTTCTCGCCTCATATCAAAATGGCATCACTAATGTTGTTGCCATAAAGGGTTCTGCCCTTACTGAAAATCAGGTCCTCTTATTAAAAAGGTATGCCGAAACAGTCTCTTTAGCCCTCGATAGTGATATTGCCGGTAACGTTGCTGCCATACGGGGGATAGAGATTGCCGAAAATGCCGGTCTGGTTGTCAATGTGGTTAAATTAGTCTCAGGCAAAGATCCGGCTGAATGCATAGAACATGGGGCTCATTTATGGAAAAAATCGGTTTCTGACAGCGTTCCCATTTATGACTTTATCATCGATTCTGCTCTTAAAAAATATGCCCCTGATGATGTCTTCGGAAAAAAGAAAATCGGAGAAGAAACGATCCCTTTTCTTACCAAAATCCAAAACCCCATCATTGCCTCCCATTATTATAAAAAATTGGCCAAAATCCTCGACGTGAGCATTGAATCCATCGAAACCGCTGTAATGCAGTTTTTAAAAAATAAAAAAGTAAATAAGGAAGTGCTTATCGAAAATACGCTTAAGAAAGATCGGGGCGAACTTCTTGAGGAATATTTTTTGTCTCTAATTCTTCAGTCGAGCCATATTAAAGATCATCTGGATAAATCAATGAAAATTGTTACTCCGGATGATTTTATGGTGTTACCGGTTAAAACTATCCTTCAATTATTGAAAAATTTTATGAAAGATCGTGATAAGTTTGACTTAAAGCTTTTTAGCCCATCTTTAACTCCCGAAATTGCGCCCTTTTTTGACAGGGCATATCTAATTGAACTCCCCCAATTTCTTAATGATGAAAAATTGTTCCTGCGCGAACTGGATAAGACGGTTAAAGAAATAAAAAAAATTTCCCTTCGAAGGACTGTAGGGGAAATCTCGACCAAATTAAACCGGTTGGAAGATGAGCAAAAGTCCTCGGAAGCAGACCAACTCAATAAGGAAATAAAAAAATTGTTTATTAAATTAAAAGAGCTTGAGAAATGAAGATAAACTAGTAAAATATGACTCATATGGCAAGCCTAAAATCAAAAGTTAAAGACAAAATTCAAAAGGTTAATTCCGCAAAGACTTCCGTTAAGGATGCTAAATCATCCAACGTCATTAAAGATCTGATTAAGTCAGGTAAGGAAATGGGTTTTATCACCCAGGACGAAATTCTCAATGTTTTTCCCAAACCCGAAGATCATATTAATGAATTGGATGGACTTTATACCCAGCTGATAAAAGCCGGCATAGATGTTTTTGAAAGTGTTTCCGACGAAGAAGAAAAGGAAGCCCAAAAAACCGTCTCTGAACTGGAAAAAGAACTGGAATCCTTAGCTGTTATTCACGAGGGCGGAATTTCTGATCCCGTCAGAATGTATCTTAAGGAAATTGGACGTACCCCGCTCCTTAAATTTGCTGATGAAATTGATTTGGCCAAACGATATGAAAAAGGAGAAAGAGCTGCCAAACAGAAATTAATTGAATCCAACTTGAGGTTGGTAGTCTCCATTGCTAAAAAATATATCGGCCGCGGTCTTTCACTTCTCGATCTGATTCAGGAAGGCAATCAGGGATTGATCAGGGCTGTGGAAAAATACGACTGGCGTAAAGGTTACAAATTCTCTACCTACGCTACCTGGTGGATCAGGCAGGCCATCACCAGAGCCATCGCCGACCAGGCCAGGACTATCCGTATTCCCGTCCATATGGTTGAGACTATTAACCGTTATCTCAAGCTTTCCCGCCGTCTGATGCAGGAGTATGGCAGGGAGCCCTCCCCCGAGGAAATTGCTCAGGCCATGCAGATTGATGTTACCAAAGTCAGGGAAATCATGAAAGTTTCCCAGGAACCGACTTCCTTAGCCACTCCTGTAGGGGACGACGAAGATTCGCTTTTAGGTGATTTTATTCAGGATACTACCCAGCCGTCTCCATACGATGCTGCCTCAAGGGAGCTTTTGAAAGAACATCTTGAGGAAGTTCTGCATACTTTAAGCGACCGGGAAAAAAGAGTTTTAATTCTGCGTTTCGGTCTGGAGGACGGCCGTCCCAGGACTCTTGAGGAGGTTGGGGTTGAATTCGGCGTTACCCGTGAAAGGATAAGACAAATCGAAGCCAAAGCACTTCGCAAACTACGCCACCCCTCCCGCAGTAAAAAACTCAAAGACTATCTGGAATAATAGACTTATGAAAAAATACCATGTCATTCCGACCAAGTCCCGACTCAAGTCGGGACGCGTGGAGGAATCTCGCAGTTTATCTGCGAACCTTCTCGCATTCGCGAGAGATCCCTCGACTTCGCTCGGGATGACCGTAATTCTCAAATAATGACAATCCCTCTCAAATCTCTGAAATCCGGTTTCTCTATGCCAATATTCGGTTTCGGAACCTGGAGGATCGGAGGTGATTACCAAAAAAATCCTCTCAATCCGGATAAAGAACAGATAGCAGGCATAAGGCGGGCTATCAATAACGGCATCACCCATATTGATACCGCTGAAATGTATGCTCAGGGTCATGCCGAAGAATTGGTAGGCCGGGCCATCAAAGGTTATGACCGGAAAAAATTATTTATTGTCTCCAAAGTCTGGCCGACACATTTAAAATTTGAAGATTTGCTCCGCTCCGCTGCCGCCAGCCTAAAAAGGATAAAAACTGATTATCTTGATTTATATCTGATTCATATGCCTAACCCCGAAGTTCCCCTCACCGAAACGTTGTCTGCTATGGATAAATTAAAAGAAGATGGTTTAATAAAAAATATCGGTGTCAGTAATTTTACCGTCAAAACACTCACTGCTGCCCAAAATCTGACTCATAATAAAATTGTCGCCAATCAGGTTCATTACAATCTTATTTACCGGGAGCCTGAAATTTCCGGTCTTCTTGAATTTTGCCAGAAAAACGATGTTTTACTGGTTGCCTGGCGTCCGGTCGAAAAGGGGATACTTGCCAAAACAGGCACTGAACTTCTTGATGGAATTTGTGCTAAATATGCTAAAACTTCGGCCCAAATTGCCATTAACTGGCTTGCCTCTCAAAAAAATGTTATTACTTTAGCCAAAATGGTTGATAAAAATCATCTCCTGGAAAATCTTGGCGCCCTTAACTGGCAGATGGATAAAAGGGATATTGAAAAATTAAGACAATTCTTCCCCGGTCAAAAACAAGTCTCCGAAGCAGTCCCTTTGGCTTAACCGAACATCAACACTTCCGGTTTAAAAATCATTAGTATCCCTATCAGCAACATGGCTATTCCTCCGATAAGATGTGAAAGGCGGGTATATTTAGTGTTTATTCCCACCAGATGGAAGGTAAAAACAGCTCCCCAAAAAACAATCAGGTCATCAAGCATAAAAATTAAAATGTAAAAAAGAAGATAGCCGTAGTATTTATAAGTTGGCAATTTCGATAATGACAATACTTTGGTATAGACTGCCGGCAATCCTGCCGAACAGATAAGTTCTACCAGGTTTACGGCAAAAGCCAAAAGAATTATTCCTCCGATTGCCCATAAGAAATTTTTAGATTCTGTCACCCTTTTTAACTTGTCAAAAATCTTCCTTCTTTTTTCACTACCGGTTACTTTGCACGCTCCGTCCTTATTGGTGAAATACTCCCTTATATTGTAACCTCCTGCCGCCAGAGCCACTCCGCCGATTGCGGTTCTTATCCAGAAAATAAATCCTAAAAACAAGAAAAGATTGAGCCAGGCAGATAAAAAGAGAAA
>Ga0155407_170_pt1 | contig 16733 bp, 19 predicted proteins | sample RifCSPhighO2_02_FD_106375 | JGI IMG/M metagenome (GOLD analysis project Ga0155407, IMG submission 106375) | Candidatus Gottesmanbacteria bacterium RIFCSPHIGHO2_02_FULL_39_14
GATCAGTAACAAGGCAGTGGAAAATATAACGACGCCCATGGTTACCAGAGTTCCGGTGACACCTGCGATTGAGGCCGATTATGACGAATTGATGCTGGAGGAATTAAACAACGCGCCTAAAGCGGAATATAAATATACTTTATCAACAGGAGAAGAAGTTACCATTAAAATACCCCGGGGAGTCGATCCGCCGCCCCAGGTAGTCGTGGAACGGATGTACCAGAGGAGAAGATAGTGATATAATCGAAGGGTGAAAACAAAAGAACTTCCTAAAAAACTGCCTGCCTCTTTATACTTTTTTTTCTGGGATGTGGAGGCTAAAAAGCTTGATCCTTCCAAACATCCTCATTATGTGATCAACCGGTTATTGGACAAAGGGAATCTGGAGGCGGTGCGGTGGGTGAGGCGGAATTTTCCGAAGGATTTGATTGTTGAGACGATTAAAAAAATGAGGGATTTTTCGCCATGGACGGCTACGTTTTGGTCGAGGATATATAATATTCCAAGAAGTGAGATAAAATGTTTGGATCCACATTATCTGACCATGCGCAGAAAACTCTGGCCTTATTAGGCAAAAGCGGATTGGTAAATCAAGCTTATCTGGCCGGCGGATCAGCCTTAGCTCTTCATTTCGGACATCGGTATTCTATTGATTTCGATTTTTTTTCCCCGGATGAATTTGATCCAATAAAATTGTCATCTGAACTGAAAAAATTAGGTAAATTTAAAACGACGACCGCAAAAGGAATTTCTTTGATCGGAGAATTTAACACAGTGAAGATAAGTTATTTTCAGTATAATTATCCGTTAATCGGTAAAAAAACTGAGTTTTTGAATGTTTATATTGCTTCAATTATGGATATAGCAGCGATGAAAATTGTGGCTATAATGGACAGAGGTACAAAAAAAGACTTTGTCGATTTATTTGAGCTAAATAAACAGGGATTTGACACGGATAAGGTATTTGAATTTTATGATAAAAAATATCATGTTCTTAAAGAAAACAAATACAGCATAATCAGAAGTCTGCAATATTTTGATGACGCGGAAAATTCAGAAATGCCGGAAATGATCAGACCGATCACCTGGGAAGAAGTGAAGGATTTTTTTGCCAAGGAGACAATTAAGCTGGCGAAGAAGGAGATATAAAAATCTTCATAGGAGTCGATCCGCCGCCACTGACGGTTGTGGAACTGTTGACAGGTAAATCTATGTATTGTATGATTAAATACATAAATGAGTCTGAATTTTGATTTATCAAGAATTGTAGGATTCGATTGGGATAATGGAAATATCGATAAAAATCTGAAGAAGCATAAAGTTACTAATGAAGAAAGTGAAGGAGTTTTTTCTAACAATCCCTATGTTTCAGAAGATATACAGCATTCAGAAAAAGAACAAAGATTGCAGGCATTAGGTAAGACTAATCAAGGCAGATTACTATTTATATCATTTACCATTCGTAAACTTGATCAAAAACTTAAGATAAGAGTCATATCGTGCCGCGATATGAACAGAAAGGAGGAGGTGAAATATGAAAAAATTCAAAGAAATACCTGATTTTAAAAACGAAGACGAAGAGAGGAATTTTTGGGCGACTCATGATTCAACCGAATATATAGATTGGTCTAAAGCAAAAAGAGCTGTCTTTCCGAATCTCAAACCCTCAACTAAAACAATTACAATAAGGGTGCCCCAATCCCTTTTAGATTCGCTTAAGATGATAGCAAACAAAAAGGATGTGCCTTATCAATCACTGATGAAAATATTCCTCGATGAAAAGGTGAGGGAAGAAAACCGCATTACTCGATAAATCTGCTTATTGATCCGCCGCCCCTGGCAGTTGTGGAAGGCTATATCAGAAGAAGAAGGTAATAAACAGCCTGTGCAGAATTAGTTGAGAATAAAAAATTATGGAGTAAAATACAATCATGGTTCATATCTGGGATTACGATATCAATGAATTGAAAAAGACGGAAGAAGGAAGGATTAAAATTCTGGAGCGGATGATCAACTACGGGCCGGGAAAAGAGAAAATAAAACTCTCAGACGTCAAGAAATACTGGGATAAACTTGATCTTTATGAGGTGCCAAAGCATTTACTGGAACTATTGATATGGGGAAGATGTCGATCCTTGCACCAACCCAAAAACTCATTCTCGATAAAGTAAAAAGATCCGAATATTTGGTTTCAAACTCCTATTTTACCAGGCTGTCAAGATTTTGCCCCGCATGATTAAGCCTCTGAAGATTTATGATCTGCAGAAATTTTTCAATGATTTGGTGGTGAGGTTAGGCAGAAAAGCGGTGAAATAGAATGGCAGTGGTCGAACGAATGTACCAGAGGAGGAGAGAACTTTTTAGTGGTAAAGTTCCCGATCGTCATAGCTATTCCGATCCGGGATCGGTCACGGGGGGAGTCCATATCAGGAAAATTGAGATGTAAAAGTGCCGTGTAAATTAAGACTTCACTTTACATTTTTACTAAGACCCAAAATGACCCAAAATGAGTATTGACACCTATATATTTTGTTGTTACGTTTAAAATATGAACGCAGAAGGACCACGAGTTCCGCCACCAAAAATACCATCTGTAGAATCGGCACCAGATAGGACTTTACAAATAATAAGTAATTTCAAAGAACCAAAACTGCAGGATGCATTACTTGGGATCGCGCCGGAAAATCATCCGAATCGGGAAATAGCTGCAAGAAAGTTAGCGAAAAAATACTTAGAGGAAATCCCGCAGGAACAGCGAGCGAATGCATATTCCCAAATTCTTTCTGATACTCCTTCAGTATTTGTATTTGGAGAAATTGTGAAGGAAGTTACACTACATAAAGAAATTTTTCAAGATGAAATTATTTATAAATCTATTGGTGATTCAGCAGAGACATTAGTTGTCAATAAACCATGGGAAGTCTTTTATGCTCTTACCAGCCTGGCCGAAGCCAATCCAGCCTTTGTCCTGAAAGAAGCCACCAGCATGGCTCAATTACAAAGAGACGGAGTTAAAGGCGGTACCTGGACAAGCGGTGCCAACTGGTTTGATGAAAACATCAGGGCTGTTAACGCTGCTGTTTCAGCTGAACTTCCTCCCGAGGCAAGAACAGAACTTCCCCAACAGTTGGAAGGATTTTTTAATACGTTGGCCGAAGTGCCACAAAACCCATCTCAAGCAGGTTATACCGTAAAGGCATTAACCGAATTTGTGGGTAAACACCCAGATCTGGCAGGCAGTGCCAGAGCGTTAATGGAGACATTAGTTGTCAATAAACCATGGGAAGTCTTTTATGCTCTTACCAGCCTGGCCAAAGCCAATCCAGCCTTTGTCCTGAAAGAAGCCACCAGCATGGCTCAATTACAAAGAGACGGAGTTAAAGGCGGTACCTGGACAAGCGGTGCCAACTGGCTTGATGAAAACATCAGGGCTGTTAACGCTGCTGTTTCAGCTGAACTTCCTCCCGAGGCAAGAACAGAACTTCCCCAACAACTAGAGGGTTATTTCCAGACACTTTCCGAAGTACCACAAAACAGTGTTCAGGTAGGTTACACGGTAGAAGCTTTGGCAGTTTTCCTGGACGGACATCCAGATCATGCAGCTGCTGCGAGATCGTTGATGGAGGCGACTTTAGCAGTAGAAAAAAAATTAAGAGCTGACGATCCGAATAAAATAAGAGTTCTTGATAAAATAAGGCAAGCGTTCAGTAATTTGGCTCCAAAAACTCTTGAACCGGTTTCGGTTAAAATTTAAATTCTTCAAATTATTGAATTTTAGCGTATTAAGGACATCAGTAATGATTGGGTACCGGCTGTTAGGCCGTACTGAGTGATTCTTTTGGGTAAGAGGCGTAAGCCTTTTTTGAAATCGGTTTCCTGAAGGAGTGTGGTCGCGCCTAAAACACCTAAGGCGACCGCGTTTACACCCAGTTGAACTCCGACATTATTTAATTCCGGACGGCCGAAGAAGGGAAGTTCTAAGAAGTTTTCAGGGTATAGTAGGTATTTTTTCCTTTTCCCAACCTTTCAATTATTCCCATATTCATGAGCTTTTTGAAGTCGAGTATTCTGGTTGCTTTGGCGCGATTGGTCAATCTGGCATAGTTGCGGTCTTTAATAAAACCCTTTTCTTTTAGGTAACTAATAATTGTTTGATGGTGGGGCAACAGCTCTTTTTCCGGTGTAAGAGGAGTAACTTTTTCCAGCTCTTTTTTGACCCTTTGTAATTCGTCAATTATTCCATCCGTAAAATACTCGAGCCAAGCTGTGAACTTAATGCTATCCTTTATTTCATAGTAGTTTCCTAATACACCTACGATGTTGAAGTAGTTGGTTACATTCTGATTGTAGTAGTTTTCAAAACTAAAGAGGTGAAAAGTATTTAAACCCATATCAGCAAGGAGAGCTTTGATGGCCAGTCTGACAGTGCGGCCGTTTCCATCCATAAATGGGTGGATAATCACAAACTGCTTGTGAAATATTCCTGCGAGGATAAGAGGATCAGTTTTATCCTTGTTTTTGGTTAAATATAAGATTAAATCTTTTAAGAGTGGTTCAACGTCTTTAGCATCAGGCGGCCAGTATATAGTTCTTCCAACTTTTGGATCATTTACAAAAACAGGTGCCTTACGAAGTATTCCGATTTGGTGTTCGGAGATGAGGTTTGTCATAACTTTGGCATGTATTGAGAGGATAAGTTTGAGGTTTAATTCAAGCGGTTGGTTTAGTAATTGATCGTTAAGCTCAATTAAAGCTTGATTGTAGTTTAATACCTCAAGTTCACTTTGGCGAATGCTTTCCGGTCTCGATTTAAGGATCTTTTTCACCTCGGTTAAAGGCAGGGGGTTACCCTCGATACTGGTCGAGGCAAAGGCAGAAATCTCACGCGCTTGTTTTTCCAGTTCATAGAGGATGGGTTGGGGGTAAGATCTGCCATTAAGATCCTGGACAATAATTGTTATTTTTTTAATGTTTGCCATGAGTTTGTCAGTAATTGTGTATTTGGGAGAAAACATAGCGTTTAGTCTAATATTAGTCGATTATTAGTCGAAAGTAAAGAGGGAGGGAAGATGGGATGTTATTCCGATAAATTAGCCATAAAGCCCTTTTTTTATTTTAATGTAGAAGAGATACAAGCAGAGATTGGGTACCGGCTGTTAGGCCGTACTGAGTGATTCTTTTGGGTAAGAGGCGTAAGCCTTTTTTGAAATCGGTTTCCTGAAGGAGCGTGGCAGCGCCCAGAACTCCAAGAGCTAGAGCATTAACTCCTAATTGAACTCCGACATTATTTAATTCCGGACGGCCGAAAAAGGGTGCATAACCGTCAAGATTACTAGCCATATTCATAGCCAGGGAAGCCGTAGCAAAGCCCATGACAGCGGGAATGGCATTGTTGCCCAGACGGCTGGCTTCATTTTTAACTACTCTTACGGCATTTTTAACAGCTCTTTTTACTTGAGGAGAGATTTTCAATTCAGGCAGGGATTGAGTTGCCGGCTGATAGGTTCTTTGATATTGGCGGTGTTGGGCTATTTGATAAGGTTTAACCTCCGGTTGGACAAAATATGATTTAACTTTTTCGATCGTATTTGTTACGAAAGTTTTAAAACGGCTGAATAAGCCTTGTTTACGTTTAACTATAATTTCAGGTTGAGGAGTTACACGGATCGGTCTAACCGGTGCTGTGAATCTGTCAGTTTGTGTCTGAACTGTAGGTACAGCTTGAGGCAGACTTACGACATGTTCAGCCGGGCGATAAACAGGAGTATAAGAGGTTGCTTCAGGTTTATAGACCGGAGAAGGAGTAATGGTTTCAGTCATTTGTGCCGGACGGACGGACGAACGCGGGTTAGCTATATTTACAGTCTTTTTTTCCTCATGGCGAAGCTTCAGATTAAGAGAGGCAGACAGCCTTTGCATCAGAACTTCAGTCTGGTATTCGGGAGATTGTCTGTAAGCATCATCAATAGTTTTTCCCTGACGAAGTTCTGATTTGACTTTCTTTCTTTCTTCTTTAAATTCATTTAAAAATTGACGGGCAAGATTGAAGTCACGGCCGGTGGCTTCCAATATCCGGTCAGCCAACTCGCGGGCTTTCCTTCTTCCTTCATCTGTCAGGACTAAGTTACCTTTGGTATTGGGACTAAGACTTGTTTCGACAACAAGGTTTTCCCGTGATCCAGGAAGAATGATTTCCAATAAGTGTTTTTCTATATCCGGTGCAGTACCAACTTCAGGACCTTCCGCCACCTCAATACCAGCCTGGTTGAAGAGATTGATAGCCAATGGTTCAGGTTGATTTGGCGCACCCACGACAAAACCCTCTGCCGGTTGAGGCAGAGGTCGGGGAGCAGTATTCAGTTGTAATTCGATGTTTGGCATAGATTTATATAGATTGTTATATTGTTAAATGGTTAAATGGTTGAAAAAATTTCAGCAATTTAACCAGCTAAAAATATTCTTCACAACTTGGTCATTCTAGTTGACACTTTATGAATTAGATGTGATATATTGTCAGTGATGAAAAAAGCTAACCAAAATCTGACTGGCGGTGATGTCCGTTCGATTGTAAAAGATGAACTGATTGACATGGGTTTGGATCAGGTTCCTAAGAAACTTAATTTGCTTGATAAAATATTAAGTTCAGTTGATAAGCTAGTTGGCGAGGTCAAAAGTTACCGCGAAGAACAGACTGTAGTTTCCGGTAAATTATCAGATCACGAAGAGAGAATTTCGAAAGTAGAAAAAACCTTCAAAATCTCCTGAATATTCAGTTGTTAAAGAACAATTTTTAAATCGCATCCCGTAGAACCTTCCTTTTCGGCTTTTGGGTACTATTCCCCGATATTCATCGGGGTAAACTCCCACGCCTCAAAGAGCGGTTTGACGGGATTGCTAAATTGCTTCGCAATTTTTTCTCATGAACACAAAATTTATGTTCATGAGAAATCGCACAAGACAAAACAAACTGGAAAAACCAGCGAACCTCCAAACACCGGTTAAGGTGCTACCGCAAGCGGTAGAAGAGATAGGCAAGTTGCCAGCGTGTTTTTGTCCTTTAGACGATTTCTCCCTTTGAGGGAGAAGAAAGAAGCCCTTCGGCTTCTTTCTTCTCGAGGCCTCGGGGGGGCTACTCGGCCAAGTCAGACTTGGTCGGTAGCGTACTTGCAAGACTAGGGCACGACGATGCCGATTTCGACCGATGAGTCGTCTACGTCACCGAAGGTCAACTTGACCCAGCGACCGATCTCAGCAAAGGTTGCCCCCTTGGGCGCGGAAAAGGTGCAGTCATTGAAAGAGGCTGCATCGCAAGTTCCCAGGTGATAATCGCTAACATAGGCATCCATCGAATTGGTCTGTCCAAGAACTGTGACAGTGAATTTCGTACCGTCGTTTGAGAGCCGGATGTTCGCCCAGGCATCATTCCAGTTGCCAGGAAAGTCATACGCGCTCTGAGGGCCGAGATATTCGACGGTAGCGGCGACCTGCGTCGGCATGGTGTAAACGCCGATTTTGCTCAATCCGGCATAGGCTGCCAAGACTTTCGCATAACCGCAGTCAATGTGACGGCCGATCGCATTGCCATTCGGTTCGGTCATGGTGAACACGTCGTTACCCTTGTCCGTAACCGTCAAGCTGGTCCAGCGATTCTTGCAGGTAGCACCGGTCATATTCAGGCCATGGATTGGTACATCCACCGATGCGTTCTTGCGCAAGTTGGGATCGTTGATGTCGATAGAGACGGGATAGAGATCCCCTTCGGCGTGCTGGCCGATCCAATACAGGCCGGTGATCGGTTCTTTGGCGGTAGCGAAGCCGAAAGCGGCAGCGCCACCGAATGCGCCCAGCGCGAAAAGCGCTACGAGGGCGATGGACAAAATCTTGCGAAAATTGTGAGACACTTCGGTTTTTCCTCCATTTGTCTCTTCTTTTTTGGCTTTTTCTCATACGGAGTTCGCATGTTAAGGAGTCCGCCTTAACAGCTAGAGACTTTTTCCTCTTCAGGTTTCCGATTTCGGAATCCACATTGGGCTTTAAACCGGCTTACGCCTGCACCAAAGTTTCATCTTCGTGTCTTCCACCTATTTCGGATTAACCAAGCTAAACTTGGACGAGGGAAGGCTCAACCCCGTGTTTTCCGATGTCCTTCGCTGTTTTCAGACTTATCCCCCCGCTTGAAGCTGTTTTAGGCAGACTTCAAGTCTTTTATAACTCATAAGGGATGAGCAACCGTAATGGTTACTTTTGTTGACCTTAGTGAGTCATCAGCGTTGGAAAGGGAAGCAAGCAGGCAAGAGTAACTTGCCGGGTATGCTTGGTTCCCTTCCCAACATTTGAAATAGGGGATTAACCTTAAATAGAAATCGTTAATTTTATTGTCTTGTGCGATAGAAAGGAATATGAGATGACGGGCAGGCCGGCCTCAGATTGAGCGTGATTGCCCAGGTGAAGCGGGGATACCCGGCATCAGGTTTCCTTCCTATCGTATTTTGTTAAAGAGCAGATAACCTATAAATAATTACTATATTGTTATTTTTAGGCCACAAAAAAAGCCAACTTGGGTTGACGTTTTTTATGGAGGGCGATTATAGCAGTCCGAAAAGTACTTGTCAAGTTCGGTTATCTTATAAAGTAATTAGACTTATATTATTTTATAGGCCTGAAGTTTCGTATATAAGAGTACTAAGTTTTTTCCAATTGACAAAGAATTTATGTATAGATTATTATCAATATAATTATCAATTAAGCTGTCAGATTAATTGGAATTGTGGATATATGTTGAAGTTAAGATTTGTTGGATTCAGATTTCAAAACATCAAGCAATGAGTTTGGAGAGACAATTGTAACGATAGAGCGGGGATAGGTTTTATGAAATTCGTCAAGGGTTGCCTTTGGAATACCTCTTTTGTCTGAATATTTAGATTCATAGGCAAATAGCGTGCCTTCTTTTTCTTCAATTAAATCGATCTCTTTTTGGCTGTAGGTTCTCCAAAAATAAAAATTAGATTTATATAATTTATTAATGTTTTGTTTAACCATCTCTGAAATAAAATAGTTTTCAAAAAGCGCGCCTGAGTCTGATCGGATATTAAGTGTGTTAAAATTGTTAATAAGGGCATTGCGTACGCCATTGTCGTAGAAATATACCTTTATTTTCCTGTTAATCTCCGAGCGGAGATTGCGGCTGAACGGGTAAAGTCTGAAGACAACATAGGTTTTTTCCAGAAGATCTATAAAATACTCTATGGTTTTGCGATCAACTGATAATGTTCCAGCCAGTTCGCTGTAAGATACTTCAGACCCGACTTGCAAACTTAAAGCAACAAGGAGATCTCTAAGTTTTTTGCTCTGTTTGACTCTCTCGAATTCCAGAATATCTTTATACAGGTAATCATCAGTAAGTATCTGCAAATAATGGATTTTTTCATCAATAGTTGAGTACTGGAAAACTTCCGGGTAGGCACCGAAGCGTAAGATCTGGTCAACATAAAAGTTGATATCGGTTGCCGGAAAATGTTTTTCTATTTCATGATAAGAAAGCGGAAAAAGATAATAGGGGAGATTTCGGCCGGTAACCGGTTCACGGACCCTGCCTGAAAGTTCAAAAGAAGAAGAGCCGGAGGCAATAATATTTAACTTTGGGAACGTATCTATTAACACACTTAAGACTTCTCCCGGAGCGTCCAAGTATTGGGCTTCATCAAAGATAATGTTCTGGTACTTACCTATTACTGCTTTCAGTTTTAAACTATCCGGCATGATAACTTCCTGGATTCTTTTTTCCCGGCAGTTAAGATAAAGATAGGGAATGTTTTTACCGGTAAAAAGGTGTTGAACAAGGGTGGTTTTACCAGACCTCCTTGGCCCATATAGAATAATAACCTTTCCTTTATTGAGGTTTTTGTAGATTGTCTCTTCAAGATCTCTTTTAATATATGTTTTCTCCATAAAATCAGGAATTATACTCCCATTATTATATTAAATAACGGGAGTTGTCAAGAGTAAGATAATAGAGGGGGGCGGGGGATCGGTCAAGTGTCTGACTTTAGAGTTTTTCAGGAGCTAACTTAATACTTTGAATCCTGCTTTGCTGAAGTGTTCGTCAAAGGTAGCAACTTCATTATTTTTCATAATAGCAAACATACAATAGTATGATTAGTATGTCCAGATGCGAGGAAGATTAAGTGTAATATTATTAGTCGGCGACAAACTGGAGCCAGTTGTTACGATTGACTGTCTGTGCCGAAGCATTGGGATAGGTAACTACCCATGATTTCGGAACCTTTGATGTTTTTGCGGAATATTTAAATTCAAAACCGAACAATTTTCCCTCCCTTTCTTCAACCAGATCAAGTTCAGCCCCCGTTGTTAACCGCCAGAAATAATGGGAGTAGATGGTTTGAGTATATTCCTGCCGCTTCATGCGTTCCATAACCAGGAAATTTTCCCACAATCTGCCTACGTCATCTCTGTTTTTCAGAAGATTGAAATTCCCGATAACGGTATTGCGCACTCCCGTATCATAGAAGTAGATTTTATCCATCTTAGTGACTTCTTTGCGCAGATTCCTTGAAAAGCCGCTCAGCCTAAAAACGATAAATGATTTTTCCAAAAGATCGATATACCGATCCACTGTAATCCGGCTTAATTCAAGGGAGGCGGCAAGTTCCGAGAGTGAAACTTCATTGCCAACCTGAAAAGCTAATAGTTTTAGAAGATCATGGATTCTAGTTGAATTTCTGATGTCGCCAAATTCCAGCAAATCCTTATAGAGGTAAGTACCCGTTAAATTCTTAAGATATTCCGTTTTCGAGCTTGCACCGGCAAGAGAAAATATTTCAGGATAGGATCCGTAAACCAGACGTTCTTCCAAATAGGAATTTAATTCATAAGGAGTATTAATTGTCAGTAATTCCTGTTGGGCGATGGGGAAGAGTTTATAACTGTAAATTCTTCCGGTTAACGGTTCGTTGATTTTACTGGCTAAGTCAAGCGATGAAGATCCGGTGATGAAGACTTTTATTCCGGAGAAATTATCCAGGATTATTTTGATGCTTAAACCTGCTTCGGGAATCCGTTGTGCTTCATCGATAAACAAGGCCTCATAGCCGGCTAATAAAAGTTTTATTTTAGTCAGTTCCCGGCTGGTAAACAGTTCCCACCACGGTCCGCGCTGATCAGCATTCAAGACAAGCGTTTTAATTCCGACTTTATTAAGAATGTCATTAACCAGCGTTGTTTTTCCCACTTGCCGAGGGCCGTAAAGAACAATGCCTTTTTTACCGCGAAGGAATTCCTGTTTTAGTTTATTATGGAGAGCTCTAGGGATTTTCATACGTCTATATTACATAAATTTGGATTATTTGTCAACGGAAATAGCGCTATTTGGATAACTATATTAACGGAAGTGCGGTTATGTAGTGCCGGACGTTGGAGTATTGGAGGAGCAGTTAAGTTAATTAAACCGATTAAAATTTCCCATAAAGACAGTCAGAGGTGTATAATCCTGTGTTTGGAATGATTATAGGACCGGAATCTGAAACAAGAACAAATGACCAGTGGTTTCTATTGGAGAAGGAAAATTTTCCGGAGGATTCTTTGGCTGCCTATTTGAACCCAGTGGTTTGGGGCAGAAGAAGACCGAAATCAATTCTACAGGCTCCACTGGAAGATGTGTTTCCGAGGCTTCCAGGTTTAAATGATATTAGGGAGAAATTGGAAGCGATGGGTGTTACCCGGTTGGGAGACTTATTGCGACTGGAATCAAACACGGTAGCCGGAATAAATAAACATGCTTTGAATAATTCAGTCAATACAGTCAGTAAATTATTGGCGATGACACCCTCTGGCAGACTGATTGAAGATTTATCAGGTATTATCCAATTTCCGGTACCACCTGGCGAAGAAGATAATCTTATAAGTCAGGTGCCCAGACTATTGGAATTGATAGAAGGAACGGAATTATTCAAAGGAGAAACTGATGACGAGCGGGCAGTCAGAGGAAGATTCATAAGGGAAAGATGCGGAATTGATGATTGGTTGCCCAAAAGCGGTTCGGACTTGTTTAAATCGGGCATATTCGGAGAAAAAGAGCATAAAATTTTTACTTTACAAAGTGAGATCAAAAACTTAATGAAAATAATCCGACAGAGAGAAGATTTTTCCGACCTGAGTTACTCGATTTTGGATTACTACTATTACTATGACTGGTTTTACATACCTCCGAAAGAATTAACGGATTCACTTACCGGCCGGTCGGAACAATTAGCTCCAAGACAGGTACGGGCTAAAGGTTGGTTGGAAGACCAGTTGACTGAAAATCAGCTTTTTGCAGCCATAGACAGTCATTTCCACCGTTCATTGACAGATGTATTGAGACAGCCAAGATACGGATTGGCCGTAAATGTCGGGAGAAAGCAAGGTATGAGACCTCTAAAGGAATTATCACTGTCAACATTTCCGGGCTTAATCAGCATTTATGACTTCAATAAACCCGAAACACCAATAAGGGAAATAATAACTGTGCCGGATATTGATCCGGAAACAAGTTTTATCATTTTCAGAGAGAAAATAGAAATTGACGGAGGATCTGATTCATTATTGGAGGAAATCACCGTAAAAATTGTCAGAGGTGTCAGTACTTTGGAGAAGATCGAGTTGAGTTCGGCAAAACACAGATTTATTTTCAGACCCGTAATATCAGAAGTTAATACATTAGCATGGGAGACGTTAAACCGGGCAGTTTTCGAAACACCTGTCCAGCAAGAGCTTGGAAGAATCATATTATCGGAAGAGGGGGACAGGGTTGAAGTCACAGCCGGACCGGAGATGGCTGATTACATGCCGGAAGCAAGCGGATTCCGGCTGACAGTTAGCAGAAAAAATTTGCCCCGATTGTCATAGCCATAACGATCCGGGATCGTTAAGGGGAGCTGACTTACGATAAGAAAAGAGTTATTGCGGGCATATTTCCAGACTTCATCATCCGTGGCTTCAAATAATCCCAGAGGGTAGACGTGATTTGATCCCGGGTATAGTTCTTTTAACTGGTTAACCAGTCTGCGGGATATGTTTTGATCGAATAGAAGCTTCATGGCCTGTTATTGTTGTTAAGTGTTCCCGGTCAGAGGCATAAGAAAGGACTGCTTTGATATCATTCTCCGTTAATTCAGGAAAATCTTTTAATATATCTTTCCGGCTCATACCAGAAGCTAACATTTTTAAGACATCATATACAGTAATACGCATTCCCCGGATTGTAGGTTGCCCGCCTCGTTTACCTGCTTTGATGGTAATTATATTTTTATAGTTCATGAACCAATTCTACAAATATTTTAGAAATTAGGCAATTTTTAAACCGATGAGTTCTTAAAAGACGGCGGATCGATGAAGTGCCTGACTTTGGAGTTTTTCAGGTGCAGGTGAGAGTTGAAACGGTTTAATCCAAATTAGAAGGGTAAATTATTGTGTTTTGGGAATAATTCGTTCGACAGCCTTTTGGGCAAAATTTCTTATTCTAGTTTTGATCGGAATATTGCTTATATGTTTGTTGAATTTTTGGGTAAATATTCCGGCGACTTCCAGAGGATCTCTGGATCCCAGTTCCATTTCCGGATCCGCTTCTGTAGGCATCAATGGCCGTTGAACCAATCCTGCTTCCACATTTTCATCAGTGATTTCAACGGTATAGTGATCAAGGTGAGGGAAATTAGTTCTGACAGCTAATAATTTCCCATTTCCGTCCCTAGCCCAGAATAACCTACTTGTTGTATTATAGGTTTGATAAGTACCTCTATCAACCATTAATCCTTGGACCGGTACTTCATGATAAAAAACCTGTGTACCGTCGGGAAATCCGGCTCTGGCTCGGGAAGCAGTGTCTGCGGGCAAAGCACGGGATATTTCAGAGAGTGATTCCAATTGAGCTACATCCTCAAATCTCCTTACGGCAGCTAATTGTGATAATTTATGTTCAAAAACAGCTCTGGCTGTTTCTGGTGATTGTAAGGCTTCTGCCATCAGTTGAATCTCTTGAGCTTGTTTATTTGGATCGTCTTTTGGAGGAGGTCGAGAATAAAATTCGTCCAGTTGTTGTAATAATGATTGAGGTGGTTGTAATTGTTCGTCCATATTAATTTAATATTAACATTAAATTATTAATTTAATCAAGATTAAATAAAATTTCAGAAAGCGGTTTGTTTGCGGAGGTGGAGAGAGAGGATTTTGCGGGAGAGGATGTAGCAGACGAGGATGGTGAGGCTGCCGAAGAGGAATGGCAAGGGGATCAGAAGACTGGCGAGTGCTCCTCCGATGATGGGACCGAAGATAAAACCGATACTCTGGTAAGAAGTATTCAAACCCATTATTGACCCCTGGGACTTTTCGTCCATTTCTTTGGAAAGAAGAGTGGCGACCATGGGCATAACCAGGCCGTTGGCGACGGCGTTTATCATGACGGTGATAACAAACAGGGGAGTGTTTCGGGAGAAGAACATAATAAGAAACGTACAGACAGAAGCAGCCAGCGCTCGTGAGAGTGATTTCTGCTCACCCCAGATTCTTGCAGCGCGGGGGACAATCAGAACTTGGGTGATAAGACCCATGACACCGACTGCGGTAAAAATGAGTGAAATTTGGGAAGTGGAAAGAGTGAGGATTTTAATGGCAAACGGTTGGAAAGCATAGATAAACATAGAAAAAGCCAGAGTGTATAGGAGCGAGATGCGTTAATTTAAAAGCATTATTAGGTAAGAAAAAGTTAAACAGTGTTTGTCCTGCCGGCCGGTTTTGAGATATAATACGGAGCTTTGGAATAATCTTTATGAAAAAAAGCGATATTATTTACCGGTACAAACGGCAAAAAAATAAAAAACCAGAGCGAATCCGGTCATTTTCAGCCGGCTTGGTTTTTATGCCTGTAATGATGATATTCGGCTTGCTGATTTCCCATGGGAATCTGACGGCAGGAACAAGTAACGGTGCGACAAATACACCAACACCTACTTTGACTCCGACTCCTACATTCACACCGACTCCCACACCGGTAATTCTGCCGAGCAGGCTGATTATTGCGAAAATAGGCGTTAACGCCCATATCGAAAATCTGGGACAGGATGAAAATAACAATATGGGAATTCCTGCCAGATGGGAAGATGTAGGCTGGTATGAACTTGGTGTGCGGCCGGGGGAGGTGGGTAATGCGGTAATAGCAGGGCATCTGGATACGGACAGAGGAGCTCAGGCAGCATTTTTCAGACTGGGGAAGCTCGAAACGGGAGATACTGTTGAAATAGTTAATTCCGACGGAAAAGTTTTGCTTTTTCGAGTCAGCGAAAAAGTGGTTTATCCTTATGACCAAGTGCCGAAGGAATATCTTTTCGGAACTGCTGATTCGGCCAAACTTATTCTGGTAACCTGCAAGGGAAGGTTTAATCGAAGTAGCCGCAATTACACCGACAGGATTGCTGTTTTCGCGGAATTAATTTAAAGAAGATATCAGCGGATAAAGTTATTAAGGATTGAAGAAATGACGGCAATAATAATGGAAGCCAAGACGGCTGTTCCGAAAGAATCGATTTTGAAGCCTTCAATGAATTTAGATGCAATAACCAAGAGAATGGCATTGAGGACGAAATAAAAAAGCCCAAGAGTGACAATAGTGATGGGAAGGGTTAGTATGAACAAGAGCGGTTTAACCAGAATATTTAATATTGCCAGAACCAAAGCCACAATAACTGCTGTAGTATAGGAGTCGATCTTGAATCCCGGGAGGAGATAGGCTGTGGTAAGAAGCACCAGAGCCCGGACAAGAAGATCGACAAGGAATTTCATAAGTTAGTATTTAGTATATAGTATTTAGGGTAAAGCATTAAAGTGTTTACTCTGCGGGCTGTCAGAACAGTAAAACTTAGGACCGTCCCAGAAATGAGAGGGCGTAGAGATAGAGGCCGGCGGACCAGGCGAAGGGATATTCAGACCGGTAAAGCCAGCGCCTGACCGGAGTACCGTTTTTTTCATAGATTTCATAAACACCGTTATTTTTAAGGATGATCTTGCTTATTTTTAGCAGCATATTTCGGGCTTCCCGATGTTGCCCAAGTTTATTTAAACTTAAGGCGTAAAGAAGTCCAGGCTGGAGCCATAAACAGCCGCGGTTGTGATAATCACCGATACCGTAAAGATAGTTCCAGAATGGAATGCGCCAAAAAGGATAACGGGGGTAATTTTCTTCCAGAGTAAATCCGTGAAGGCAATATTTCCGGGCATAGTTGATTATCGATTGACTTTGAGAACTGTCAGTTAAACCCCACCAGACGGCCAGTAAATTTCCCAAGGTGTTGAAAATATGATGCCTTTTATAATCAATCCAATCAGCAAGAAATTGACCGTTCCAAAATGCAGTCATGATTTTAGCTTTAATTTGCAGTGCCAGATCAGAAAAGAATTGAAGATCGGATTTGTTATTTAATACGGAAAGCCGGGAAAAATCAGACAGAGCTTTCCAATACAAAATATTGCTATAGAGTGTTTTACCTACTTTTAAGACCGAATCCTGCCAGTCGCTCATAAACCATTCAGCAAGCAAACCATTTTTGTATTTGCCAATATACCAATTGAGACATTTCTTTAAACTCGGATAATGTTTGTTAAGAAACTTCATATTATTATATATTTTGATATATTCAGCAAAAGCAATTATCAGCATAAGCCCGCCGTCAAGTACCAGACCGCCG
>Ga0155407_154_pt1 | contig 16346 bp, 16 predicted proteins | sample RifCSPhighO2_02_FD_106375 | JGI IMG/M metagenome (GOLD analysis project Ga0155407, IMG submission 106375) | Candidatus Gottesmanbacteria bacterium RIFCSPHIGHO2_02_FULL_39_14
CGGGTGATGTATTACCAACGGGTGAAACATTGCCAACAGGCGATCCTTTGCCGACAGGCCAATCCTTCGATCCTTTGCTAACAGGCAGTCAAAGTTCATCGGCAGAGACTTCATCATCAGGATCCACCGGTTCTTCTGATCAGTCAACAAATGGAGGCAGTTATTCCGGAAACGATCCCTATAATCTCTTAACCGGTTATGGCTCAACCAATTACGGACAGGAAATCATCAGGAGACAGATGGAAGAGCTTAATAAGAACTTGGCCGAAACTTACAACAAAGTTGAAGCCATGACCTCAACCGGTTTTAATTATGCCGATCTCAATACTTTAAACGGAGAAATCTTTACCGGAGATGTTATTTCCACGGTCAATCTTCTGAACAAATTAAACAGCAATATTTCCGGATTAGGCACTTTTTCGACTTTTAATTTATACGGCAATTACTTAGGCGATATAGCTCTTCAGTTTACCGATGGTTCCCCTCTGTCTGCTTTTGTCCAAGCCTCGGAAACCGTTGCCAAAAACTCGATAAGCGGCCCCTTTTCTTCAAATTATTCTATTTCAGACAGCGACTTTACTGTTAAAGAAGTCAACGGCAATGATGCCAAAATTAATAATGACATCAATCTTTCCGCCGATACCGGTAATAATTCCGCGTCATTTAATACCGGTAGCGGTGTAATTCAAACAGGAGATGCTACCGCTCTTGGCAATATCATCAATCTGGTTAATACTAATATCAATGTCAGCCAGTGGCTGTTTGCCGTTTTAAATATTTTTGGTGAATTGGCCGGTAATATCATCTTGCCTCAGGATAGTAATGCTGATAATAACAATCCCGCCGGAGGCACACAAGTTGGCAATCAGAATACCGGTCCTGCCTCTACCAATTATGCCAGTAGTACCTCAAATACTACCGCTGAGTTTACCAATACCAATAATGCCGATATTGTCTCTACTCTTGATGTTAGCGCCAATACCGGCAATAATAATGCTTCCATCAATACCGGCGGCGGTTATGTCGCGACCGGCATAGCTGATGCAGCTATTTCCAATTCCACTGTTGCCAATTCCAATACGGTTGATGAAGAAGGTGTCGTGTGGCTTGTCATTGTCAATGAACTTGGCAAATGGGTTGGGCATATACTTGGCAATCCCTATGGGGTAGATACCGCCTCCAACAGTTTGCCGGTTGTTAATCAAACAGGCGGCTTTGGAGAACAGAGTTTTTCCGTTTATTCCGAAAATAAAACAACCGGACCGGGCTCTACCAATGTTTCTCAGATTTCCGAAAACGAAGAGACGATAGTTACTAATAACAATAATGCCGTAATCAATAACGATATTAATGCCAATGCCAACACCGGTGATAATCAGGCCGTTGCCAATACCGGTGCCGGCGTCATTAAAACCGGTGATGCTAATGTTGGTTTAAGCCTCTTGAACATGGCTAATACTAATGTAGTTGCCAAGAAATTTGTAGTTGTTTTTGTCAACGTTTTAGGCAGTTTCCTCGGCGATATCATTCCGACCGGTCAATGGGAAGAAGCCTACTATAATAGTTATTACCAGGGGACTGCTTCCAATAACCAAAATTCTGACAATATATCTCCTTTGCCGACATTGGCTCCTCTTCCGACTATAGCTCCCCTGGATGATGACAGTCTGCCGGTTGGCGGAGTAGAAGATCTGCCTCAACAATATAATGCGGAGCCTTCTTCCAATAACTATTATTCATATAATTATTATTACCCCAATCAAACTGGAGATGGTTATTACTATTATTATCCCCAGCAGTATGTCAATTCAGTTTATAAGGTGGCTGGCCAGAGAAACAAATTGACTTTGTTGAAAAATCAGTATGCCGCCAGTTCATTAAATAATCAGCCGGAAGCCGGATCAATCGGTCAGGCCAGGCAAATATTGCGTGGAACGACTATTACCACTACCTTTGTTAAAGCCACACAATCTTCCGGTCTTCTCATCGGAGGTTTATCTCTCAAAGTTAACAATTCCTGGCTGATGGTAGTTCCCCTGGCTGTAATTATTTACGTCTTAAGGAGAAGACACCGCTTAAATATCGATTTTAACAGGTATATTAACATGCTGTTAGAAATTATTCTTTAAAAGGCTATAGCCCTGAGCATAGCCGAAGGGAGGTGATTTGATGAAATTATCATCTAAACTCTTTATTTTGATGGTCATCTTAAGTTTTGGCTTTTTAATAAAAAGCGCAGTTGTGGCTGATTGGTGGGATCGTGGTAATCGGCCGGTTATACGAAGAAATGAGTATCCGTTGCCGACAGAAGAAGTTCAGCCAACAAGTCAACCGCAACCGACCAATCCGCCGGCTGGGTTGCCGTCAGTCACCCCGCCTCCTCAGGGAGGACCGGAAGTTATTCCAACTTCTGCTCCAACCTCAAGCACAACAGATGAAGATCCCTGTGCTTCGGATAAATCATATACCGGAGATTATTGCGGATGGTCACCAAGAGTTGGTGGAGAAGACGGGGTTAATGGAGGAGAAGCTCCTCCTTATGAGACCGGTACCGCACCTGTTTTAGGACTTTCTTATACAGCCGGAGAAGAGGTTGGTCTATCTGATATAATGCTTTTAGGCGGTTTATTATGCCTGTCTCTGTACGCAAAATCAAAATTCGCTCCCATGGTAAATACCGCTCTTCAAGGCAGAAGAAAGTCACGCTGAAGAAAATCCTTAAAAAAAAGGAGAAAAAAGTAAGACTCTACCTTTTGGTAGGAGGATTACTTTTAATTTTTGCTGCCTTTTATACCTCACAAAAAGCTAAATCCGTACCCGAAAAGCCTTTTACAGTTGACGAAAAGACAGGGGAGGCTCTGTCTACTTCCTTTGCCAATGAACCCGTCAGTGTTGATAAGAAGCTTTTGGAAGCTCCCAAAAAACAGACTATACCGAAAAGTCCTCCCATCCGCATTGTCATACCTTCCTTAAATATTGATTTACCGGTCAGGCAAGCCAAAATTGTTAATGGATTTTGGGAAGTTTTTACGGATTCAGCGGGGTTTGGCTTGGGATCAGCTTTTCCTGAAGATGACGAAGGCAATCAGGTTATCTTTGCTCATGCCCGGCAAGGATTATTCGGACCTCTCAAAGACATCAAAACTGGGGCCAATATCACTGTTATGACTCAAAATCAATGGTATTCCTATACGGTTGACAATATCAAGGAGGTTCTTCCCAGCCAGACAGAAGTCATTGCTCCAACAGAGGATCCTATTCTGACGCTTTATACCTGTTCCGGCTACGCCGATTCCAAACGTCTCATCGTCACCGCCACAAAAAATACAAATTAATCATTCTGATCCCCTCCGATTTCTTTTATCTACTTCTGATACTTTTAATCTCTCTTGACACTCGCTCATCTGATTATGTTATAGGGTTATAAACAATATATCAAATAATATAACCATTTCGGGAATATTATAAGTTATGATAATTTTCTGCCTACTATAAAACCCCATCCTTCAGCGGATGGTAATTTTTTAGCAGAAAGGGGGTGAATACTTAAAATTTTATGAGCAGGAAAATTTTAATAAGCGGGCTCTCCATTCTAGCGACTCTCGGTATCGTTTCCGCCGCCACCTTTGCCTATTTTAGTGACGTCGGAGCAAGTAATGACAACGTCTTCGCAGCTGGGAATTTTAATATGCAACTCTCAGACGGGGATCAGGAAGATTCAGATAGTGTTTCTGGAACATGGGGATTAGCTTCAGCTCCTGGGGATACTTTTACTGGAGATTTAAGAGTGACTAATATTGGAAGTGTAGCTGCCGATCATATTGAGTTGCAATTCGTTAATTCTGTTGTTGATGCTGGTAGCGGACCTGGAACAGTATCTACAGTTCCTATGGATAGTGTTATTGAAATTACCACATTTGGTTGGGATTCCGACGGAAATAGTACACCGGATGTCGATTTACTACCTGGTGTAACCAATACAAATGCAAATGGAATAATAGATTTGGATGATTTAGAGAATCAAACTTTAGACGATTTTGATAGTCTTTCTTTCAGTGGAACACAAACAGCGGATCATGTCTTAAGAATTGCTGGACGTTTACATCCTATACAAGCAGTAGATCAACATCAAGGTGACCAAGTTACCATGACGTTAAACGTCGCGATGAATCAAAACGCAAGTCAGTAAATTCTGTCTCAGTTGGCGGGAGAAATTTCGTCTTCCGCCAGCTGGGATCGCTGGGACAATCTAATACCAAGGTTTAACCTTGACATAATTTAAAAATGAAATTAATTAAAATACTTTTTCAATTTTTAATATTTTTTATTTTAATTTTATCGGTTTTTATTCTCATTACTTCCAAGACTGCTGTTTTCGGCGGATTGAGATCATTCGTTGTTGTTTCCGGCAGTATGCAGCCGGAAATTTATAAAGGCAGTATCGTCTTCAGCTTTAAGCAGCCGGCCTATCAGCCGGGAAATATCATTTCCTTTACCAATATCGGCGGCCAGGTAGTCACCCACCGCATTATCGATAAAATAGGAGAGCCCCAGGGAATTTCTTATCAGGTAAAAGGTGACGCCAATAATACTCCTGACGGTGATCCGGTTGAAGAAAAATCAATAATCGGCAGGGTCTTTCTGGTTATTCCTTTATTGGGTAGCGTCGTCCAACTCCTCAAAACGCCGGCCGGTTTTATCGGTTTGATTATAGGTCCGTCAGCCTTATTTATCGTTTGGGAATTGTATCTAATTAAAAAAGAACTGGAAAAAGAAATCGAACAGAAATTACTAAATAAATATAAAGCATCATTTTCATGAGGCATCTAAATAGATTTTTACTTGTTGTTTTCTTAACAGAATCGACTTTGCTCTATGTTCAAACTTCGCAAGCCCTCTTCTCCGACACCGCCGCCTCCTCTTCCAATACATTCAGTGCTTCCCTTGAATTCCCAACTCCAACATTATCTATAGCTAATCATTTAGTAATTAATGAAGTTTATTATGATGTTGATGCTTCTCATACATTAGATGATGAAAATAGTTCAGAATGGGTAGAAATTTATAATCCTACTTCATCATCTGTTGATCTCACTAGTTGGACAATTGAAGATAATAATGGCAGTGATAGTTTAACTGGATCATTATCAGCAGGATCATTTCTAATACTTATCGCTACTGATTCAGCCTCTTTTCAAAATATCTGGAGTGTCCCTTCTGGAACAAATATCTTCACCGTTTCTGGATTGATAGGTGGTAATTTTGGATTAGCAAATGATGGTGATATTCTGACATTAAAAAATAACACTGTTGAAATTGACAAAATGAGTTGGGAAGGAAATATTTCCGGTTTTCTGACAGGATGTGCAGTTTCTTGTCCAGGTGTAGCCGAAGGCCACTCTTTAGAAAGAAATCCGAATGGATATGACACAAATGATGCAAACGATTTTGATGATACAAATCCGCCAACACCGGGTTCATAGTTTATGAAAAAGCGACTGATAAAAATTATTGCTTTGCTACTTTTTATTGCCGTTCTCATAGGGCTTAATAAAGGAATTAAGTTTTCCCAGTCAACTGTCCGGGCTGTTGGTGATTTATCAGTTGATTGGGGACCGGGAATTGCCGAAGGCGATCCGATATTTGTAGTCAATAATTTCGCCCCGGGAGAAGTGGAGTCCCGGGATGTCATTATTACCAATAATGCTTCTACCACCCGGCCGGTCGGCATCAGGGGTATAAAAATTTCCGAACTAAAAAATCTTTCTGATAAGCTGCTGATCACAATTTTTAGTCCCAGCGATACTTATTATGGAGGATCCGGAGACGAAAAAACGCTAACCCAATTTTTTAACCAAAGCTCAGGTCCCGATGGAATTTCTTTATTTAACCTGACTTCCGGTAACACGAAAACAATTACCGTTCAGGTTACTTTCGATCCTCAGGCTGATAATGATTATCAGGAGGCAGAAGTAGTCTTTGATTTAAGAATTGGTATTGCCATTGCCGTTCCCGAAGATTGTCAGGGTATTTCTTTCCCCAATGATCCCGTCTTCGGAACAGAAGGTAATGATGAGATTGCCGGTACCAATAAAAATGACCTGATATACACTTTTGAGGGTAACGATAAAGTGCAAAGCGGGAACGGTGATGATTGTGTCATCGGCGGACCGGGAAATGACAATATAAATAATAGCAATGGTAATGATATTTTATTCGGGGGGGAGGGAAATGATCTTCTCAAGGGAAGTAACGGTAATGATAAGATTTTTGGAAATGCGGGTAATGACCAAATATTGGCTTCAAACGGCAATGATATAGCATACGGCGATGACGGTGATGATTATATTCATGGCAGTAACGGTCATGATCAGCTTTCAGGAGGCCAGGGGAATGATAATCTTATTGGCTCAAACGGAGATGATTTGATTAACGGAAATTCCGGAAATGACAAACTCGAAGGCGGCAACGGCAAAGATCGCGTTTTTGGCATGGATGGTAATGATCAGCTTTTTGGTGATAACGAAGATGATTACTTGGATGGTGGAGACGGACTGGATAAGGCAACTGGCAACGGAGGCAGGGATACCTGTCTGGCTGAAGCGAAGATCACCTGCGAATTATAACCTCTTGACAACCACTGTTGAACATCTGGCTTAATTTTGTCACAATGGTTTTATGTTCGGTTACCTGTCATATAAATTCAGGCACTATTTTCTTCCTCACCATACCAATAACTACAGGGCAAAAACCCTGCATCATCATTTCCTGATTTTTTATATTTTCCTCCTTCTTATATTCCAGTCTTTCTATTTATTAGTAAAAGATATTGGACCCGGAGTTCTGGGTTATGCAACCGATATAACTGTTGAAAAAATATTGACCCTGATCAATTTGGAAAGACAAAAAGCGGGTTTGAAACCTCTTGTCTCTTCTCCGGAGTTATACCAGGCTGCCGAAGGGAAGGCAACTGACATGTTTGCTAAAAATTATTGGGCTCATATTTCTCCGACAGGCACTACTCCCTGGAAATTTATCACCGATTCCGGCTATCAGTATATATTTGCCGGAGAAAATCTGGCCAAAAGCTTTGATAAATCCGAAGATGTAGTAGCAGCCTGGATAAAATCACCTACCCACCGTGCTAATATTCTCAAGCCGGAATATACCGAGATCGGTTTGGCGGTCAAGAACGGCACCCTTAACGGTGAAGAAACCACCCTGGTTGTCCAGGAGTTTGGTGCCAGGAGCTCTTCTTTGATAGCCGCCAACGATGTAAACAGGCAGGAAGAAGAGGTTAAAGAAATAACCCAAGTTTCACCTCCCCCGGCCACAGTAGATCAGCAAGCTCCCCAAAAAGCCCAAGTAAAATCGTTTACTTATCTCAACCGTACAATTTCCATTTATATCGCTGAATTTATGCTGGTAGTTCTGTTGATCGACAGTATATTTATTTGGAAACACAGAACAATTCGGATCTCAGGTCACAGTCTGGCTCATGTTATGTTTTTATTAGCTTTATTAGGGGCAATGGGCGCTACAGGAATAGGAGCAATTTTATGAAAAAAGTCCACGTTTACTACCATTACGTCTCCCTTTTTTTGCTCCTTGCAACCGGCTTTATTCTTTTCTATCTGAATACCGGTTTTCCCCGCCAGCAATTTATTATCTCGATTTACATTGCCGTACTATACGTTCTTTGGGGTTTGATACATCATTACCTTAAAGGTGATTTGCATATGCGTATTGTGATAGAATATAGCCTCATAGCTATTCTCTCCATAGTTATAATCAGAGGAGCAATACTGCGCTAAAAACCCGATATATGAAAGGAATTATTTTGGCTGGAGGATTGGGCACCAGACTATATCCTTTAACCCATGCCACCAATAAGCATCTACTTCCGGTCTACAATAAACCTATGATTTTTTATCCCATAAAAACACTGGTCTCAGCGGGAATAACTGAAATTTTAATCATCACCAGCGGTCCTCATGCAGGTCATTTTATTGGTGTGTTAAAAAACGGCAAAGAACTGGGTGTCAAACATCTGGAGTATGCCTATCAGGAAAAGGCTGACGGAGGAATTGCTGATGCTTTATCGTTAGGCGAGGATTTTGCTGCCGGCGGTCCCATTACCGTCATACTGGGAGATAATACAACTGACGCCGAGATTAAATCCTATGTTTTTCATTTCAAATCCGGGGGAACCGTTTTTCTTAAAAAAATAACCAGTAAGATCCAGCTTAGACGATTTGGTGTGGCTGTTTTTGACCAAAAAAATAAGGAGAAGTTGGTAAGAATTGAGGAAAAACCTAAAAATCCCAAGAGTGATTACACTGCTACCGGTCTCTATATTTATGACCGTTTAGTCTTTAACTATATAAGGCAATGTAAACCTTCTGCCAGGGGTGAAATTGAAATTACCGATGTCAATAATATTTACCTTCACCACCAAACGCTTAAGTGGGTAGAATTAAAAGGTTTCTGGTCCGACGCCGGGACATTCGAAACTCTTTACCGGGCTAACGAATATTGGGCAAATAAAGGAGGGATATGAAAGAAATGTCAAATGTTAAAGGTAAAATGTCAAAAGTGAACAATAAAATTGTTATTAAGGGTGTCATGATAAAAAAATTAGTCCGCTACAAGGATGAAAGGGGATTTTTTGAAGAGCTTATTAGAAAAACGGATAATTTTTTCCAAGAAGGATTCGGCCAATTATCCCACTCTTATATGTATTCCGGCATCATTAAAGCCTGGCATATTCACAAAAAACAAATTGATTGGTGGTATTGCCTCAGAGGCGATCTGAAAGTCGCCCTCTGTGACTTGAGAAAAAATTCCTCAACTAAAAATATTATCAATGAATTTACCATAGGTGAACATTCTGACAATATTATCCTTAAAATTCCCGCCGGTGTAGCTCACGGTTGCAAGGCAATCGGAGAAATAGCAGAACTTCTTTATGTCACCTCCGGAATTTACGATCCTCAGGAAGAAGGCCGCCTCCCTCATAATGATCCGCAAATCGATTACGATTGGTTCAAGCTTCCCAAAATAAAATGAATATCCTTATTACCGGCGGAGCCGGGTTTATCGGCAGTAATTTTATTATCTATTGGTTAAAAAAATATGCAAGGGATAATATTATCAATCTTGATGCTTTAACCTATGCCGGTAATCTGGCTAATCTTAACTCTGTGGCGAATTTACCTAATTACCGTTTTATCAAAGGCAATATTTGTAACAGTCGTCTGGTATCAAATATAATCAGAGATATCGATATCATCGTCCATTTTGCTGCAGAAAGCCACGTTGATAGATCAATAACCGATCCGGGAATTTTTTTAGAAACCAATATCTATGGCACCCATCTCCTGTTAAAAGCGGCTTTAAAAAATAAAATTAAACGTTTTCATCATATTTCCACTGATGAGGTCTTCGGTTCTTTGCTTCTTAAAGACAAAAATAAATTCAATGAAAAAACACCCTATCATCCCCGCAGTCCGTATGCTGCCAGTAAAGCCGCCGCCGATCACCTCGTTTTGTCCTTTTGTCATACCTATGGTTTGCCGGTAACCATCACTAACTGTTCCAACAACTACGGACCTTTTCAGCATCCGGAAAAACTTATCCCCCTGACCATCACTAATATTATTGAAAATATAAAAGTACCTCTTTACGGAGATGGCAAAAACATCCGCGACTGGTTATATGTTGAAGATCATTGCCGGGCAATTGAGCTGGTGTTAAAGGAGGGTCGTGTCGGAGAAACCTATTGTGTCGGCGGTTTATTAAAAGATGTCTCTAATTTAGCTGTAATTAAAATGATCTTCAGGCTTCTTCAGGGAAATGAAAATTTATTGACCTTTGTCCCCGATCGGCCCGGGCATGATAGAAAATATGCTATTGATTGGTCAAAAATAAAAAGAGAGCTTGGTTGGCAACCCCGGTATTCGCTAGAAGCTTGTTTGGTAAAAACAGTCAATTGGTATAAGAATAATCGGTCCTGGTGGCAGAGTCTTAAAAATAGGCAATTTCAGGCATATTTTAAAAAACAATATCCCGATCTATGACAACTCCTGTATTAGCCACTGGCCTGTCCGGTTTAGTCGGTACCAGGGTTAGAGACCTACTTTCGCATAGCTTCGATTTTGAAGATTTAAGTTTAGCCACAGATATCGATATTACCCAAATTCAACAGGTAGAAAAAGCCTTTGATGCATCCCCTGCCCGTGTAGTGCTTCATCTGGCTGCCAAGACTGATGTTGATTCTTGTGAAGATGACAAACTTCTCGCAGAAGAAGGCCAAGCTTGGCGGGTTAATGTAATTGGAACTGAAAATATTGCTGCTGCTGCCCAAAAGTTTGGCAAAAGGGTTATCTATATATCGACTGATTTTGTTTTTGACGGTACTAAAGAATCCTACTCCGAGGAAGATAAACCTAATCCTATCAGCTGGTACGGCTATACTAAGTTTATAGGCGAAGAAAAATTAACTTCCTGCGATGTTGATGTCACTATCGTTAGAATCAGCTACCCTTATCGCAGTCGCAATAATGTTAGGGAAGATTTCGTTCATCGTCTGATTGATACCATGAAAAATAATAAAAAAGTTTATGGTTTAACCGATCATATTTTTACCCCAACTTTCATAGATGATATCGCCAATAACCTTTCACTCTTCTTATCTAAAAATCTGCCGGGAATTTATCACCTAGTAGGCAGTTCATCAATGCCCACCATTGAAGCGGTTAAACTAGTCAGGGATGTTTATCACCTTCAGGCGGAAATTATACCGATAGACAGACAAACGTACTTCAGAAACAGAGCTTTTCGTCCTTTTAAATTAGCCCTGAAAAATGATAAAATAAGAAAACTCGGTCTTAAGATGTCCGCCTTTATAGATGGACTGAAAGAAATAAGAAAGCAGGATTCTTAATTTACCAAGTATTCTAGTCCCGATGTCATCGGGACGTATATTTTATTATGACTATTGCCTTTGTCGGTCATGGATACGTCGGATTGGTAACGGCTGCAGTTTTTGCCGATCTGGGGAATACTGTTTGGGTTATTGGCCGCACCCGCGAAAAAATAGACAATTTGAATAAAGGTATTACGCCCTTTTATGAACCGGGCCTCGAAGAGATGGTTAAAAGGAACCATCAATCAGGCCGGCTTAAATTCACTTTAAATTATAACGAAGCAGTTAGTCAATCAAAAGTAATTTTTATTTGTGTCGGTACACCCTCAAAAAATAATGGTGAAGCTGATCTTTCGGACGTTTTCAAAGCCAGTCGTTTAATCGGTAAATATCTCAAAAATTATGCCGTTGTTGTGACCAAATCTACTGTGCCTGTGGGTATTAATCGCCAGGTGGCTAAGATTATCAAAGAAGTAAAAGCTGATAAGGTTACCTTCGATATAGCTTCCTGTCCGGAATTCCTGAGGGAAGGTACGGCTGTCTCCGACACTTTAAATCCGGATCGTATCGTCATCGGTGTCGACAGTAAAACAGTCCGGGATATTCTTTTGGATCTCCATAAACCCATCATGGGTGAGCGGGTGATTACTACTATCGAAACTGCTGAAATGATTAAATATGCATCCAACGCTCTTCTGGCAACCAAAATCTCTTTCGCCAATGCTTTAAGTTTTATTTGTGATAAGGTGGGTGCCGACGTGGAGATGGTTCTAAATGGAGTAGGTTTAGATAAACGCTTAGGCAGGACTTTTCTCTATCCTGGTGTGGGATTTGGTGGGAGTTGTTTCCCTAAAGATGTTAAGGCCCTCATAGCTGTTGCCAAAAAAAAGGGTTATGATTTTAAGCTGTTAAAAGCTGTTTATCAAATAAATGAGGATGCTAAAAAAAGTTTTGTCGATAAAGTTGAAAAAACGCTTTCAGGGGTTGAAGGTAAAACTTTAGGAGTTTGGGGATTATCTTTTAAAGCTAATACGGATGATATGAGGCAGGCTCCTTCAATTGATATTATTAATATGCTGCAAAAAAAGGGAGCTAGAATTAAAGCTTTCGATCCCGTGGCTATGGAGAATGCTTCCCGGATTTTAACAAATGTGGTATTTACCGCCAGTCCCAGTCAAGCAGCGGAGGGTGCTGATGCTCTTTTAATTCTTACCGAATGGAACGAATTTAAACAGTTGGATTTAAAAGGCATTAAAAAAGTTATGAAAAAAAATTTCCTGTTTGACGGCCGAAATATTTATGAACTGGAAAAAGTTAAAAATTTGGGTTTTATATATAAAGGGATCGGCAGAGAATAGGAAGGATTAATAAACATGGTTAAAAAAAACAAAAAAATTGCTCTTATTACCGGGATCACCGGTTTTGCCGGAAGCCATCTGGCTGAACTTCTGATGAAGGAAGGTGTTGAAGTCCACGGTATTATAAGATGGCGCAGCAAAACGGATAATATCGAACATATCCAGAATAAAATTCATCTCCATGAAGCTGATCTTCTTGATGCTCATTCTTTATATAAGGTAATTGATGAGACAGAACCAGAATATATATTTCATTTGGCTGCCCAGTCCTACGTTCAAACATCCTGGTCTTCACCCAGTAATACCTTGGAAATCAACATAATCGGCAGTGTTAATATCTTTGAAGCAGTTAGAAAAAGCGGCTTGCCGATCAGTATTCAGATCGCTTGCTCGTCAGAAGAGTACGGCAGAGTGCATCCTTCGGAATTGCCTATTAAGGAAGATAATCCCTTGCGGCCGTTGTCCCCTTATGCTGTTTCCAAATTGGCCATGGATTATCTCGGCTATCAGTATTGGGAAAGCTATGGTTTGAGGATAATCAGAACCAGAGGTTTTAATCACACCGGCCCAAGAAGGGGAGATGTTTTCTCCGAATCAACTTTTGCCAGGCAGATAGCTGAAATAGAAAAGGGAAAAAAGAAACCGGTTGTTCTGGTGGGTAATCTCAACGCCCGCCGTGATTATACTGATGTACGGGATATGGTCAGGGCTTATTATTTAGCTGTCCAGAAATGTCAAAGCGGGCAGGTCTATAATATCGCTACCGGTAAAAGCTGGCAGATCGGCAGGGTTTTAGAGCTATTATTATCAAAAAGTAAAGCTAAGATTAAAATAGTCCAAGATAAAACCCGTCTACGGCCTTCGGATGTGGAAGTTTTGATAGGGGATGCCAGTAAATTTAGAAAAGAAACAGGTTGGCAGCCGGTCATTCCCTTTGAAAAAACCATGGAAGATCTCTTAAATTATTGGCGGGAACGGGTATAGAAAGTCAAATGGAGAATGCCTCATGTCTTGTAACAGGAGGAGCCGGTTTTATCGGTTCTCACCTCTGCCAAATCCTTCTTGAAAAAGGTTACCTCGTCTATTGTTTGGATAACCTTTTGACCGGAAACATTAGCAATATAAAACCTCTGGAAAAAAATTTGTCTTTTCGTTTTTTTAAGACTGATATAACCAAAGATAAATGGTTAAGATATTTTAATAACAAAAAAGTTAATTATATTTATCATTTGGCCTCTCCTGCCAGTCCTCCTCAATACCGCCGTTATTCAATAGAAACATTGTTGGTCAATTCTTTGGGTACCTATAATTTGCTTCAATTGTCGAAAGCATCAGGCAGCCGTTTTTTATTAGCTTCAACCAGTGAAGTATACGGCGACCCTCAGGAGCATCCCCAAAAAGAATCATATTTTGGGTTCGTTAATCCGGTCGGCATCCGTGCCTGCTATGATGAAAGTAAGAGGTTCGCTGAAGCTATAACCATGGAATATTACCGTAAATATAAATTGGATATAAGAATTATCAGGATATTCAACACTTACGGACCTAATATGCAGGTCACCGACGGCCGTGTCATTTCCAACTTTATAACACAGGCTATTTCCGGCCAATCACTCACCATATACGGCTCTGGTCGTCAAACCCGTTCTTTCTGTTATGTCAGCGATATGGTTGGAGGACTGATTAAGGCCATGGAGGTCAAACAGACCACAGGGAAAATTCTCAATTTGGGAAATCCTGAGGAAGTAACCATTAGAAATTTGGCGGATCTGATCTTAGTATTGACCGGATCTTCATCAAAAATAGTCAAGTTAAATAAGCGGTTCCAGGATGATCCTGAAAAAAGAAAACCGGATATAACCCTTGCCAAAAAACTTCTTGGTTTTCATCCCCAAATCAGTTTAAATGAAGGCTTAAAAATATCCATAGACTATTTCCGTAATTTATGAAAATTGCTCATATAATTCCCACTTATAACGAAAAAGATAATATCGGTTTAATGATCGGCACGATTTTTCGCATCGGCCGCAAATACCGGAGTTGGCAGAATTATGTCATTGTCGTTGATGATCAGTCTCCGGATGGGACTTCCTCAATTGTTAAAAAATATCAACAGAAAAATAAAAATATTTTTTTATTGCTTAAAAAAAAAGAAGGGCTTGGACGCGCCTTAGTTACCGGCTATCAGTTTGCAGTTAATAAAGTTAAAGCTGATGTTGTCATACCTAATGATGCCGATTTTCAGTGGGATCCTGAAGATTATCCCAAATTGGTTAAAAAAATTGGACAGGGTTTCGATGTCGTTGTTGCCTCGAGACACGTTGCGGGAAGCAAAGTTGTTGGTTGGAATTGGTTCAGGAAATTGAATCATGATATTTCCAATTCACTCCTTGCCTGGTTGGTAGCCGGAGTTCACGAAGTCAGGGATCATGCGGGCAATTTTAAAGCCATCAGGGTAAAAAATTGTCTGGATAGAATTCCTCTTGTAAAAATGAAAAATGCCGGTTTTTCATTTCAATTGCATATCCTCTACGAACTCTCCAAAATCGGGGTTAAATTCACCGAAGTTCCGGTAACTTTTAAGGAAAGAAGGTTAGGTGTGTCTAAAATCGGTTTTAACCGTTATTATATCCGTGATATCTTCGAATACATCAAAAGCAGTATCATCATAAGAATTGACCGTTCAGAACGTTTTTTTAAATACGGCGTCGTAGGTATTGTAGGGTTAATTCTTCAAACTCTTCTTTCAAAACTCCTGGTTAGTTTAAATATTGAACCATTTATCGCCGTATCCGTTGGAGCAGAAGCTGCCATTGCCTCTAATTTTTTAATGAATAATTATTGGACATTCAATAAACACGTCATCTCAGGTATGGAACTTATTAACAAATTTATCCAATTTAATGCCGCCTCCATCGGGGCAGTTATTATTCAGGGAATTGTTGTCTTTTTTGGCACTTTGATTTTTGGGAAAAAAGCCTGGTTCTGGTCCATGATTTTTGCAGTTTTTTTTCTGGTTATACCTTATAGCTACTTTATCTATAACCGCTATATCTGGAAAACCCATGAACATTAAGCGTTATTTGTCTCCCATTACTGCCAGATCTTTTATCTTATTATCGGTTCTCACTCTTGCTGCCTTTATGCGCATTTATAAAATAAACCAATATTTGACATTTTTGGGGGATGAAGGCCGCGATGTTCTGGTTGTTAAAAGAATGCTTCTCGACGGTAAATTCACTCTTCTTGGGCCTATTACCAGCGTCGGTTCAATTTATATGGGACCGATTTATTATTATTTGATGGCACCCTTTCTTTATCTCTGGAATTTTGATCCCACCGGACCGGCGGTTATGGTAGCCCTATTATCCGTTACTACTGTTTATATAATTTATCGGATTGGAACTGATTATTTTCATCCCCAGGTGGGTTTGGTGGCTGCTTTTTTATATTCTATATCCCGATTGTCCATAATCTACGGTCACTCCTCCTGGAATCCAAATGTAGTTCCTTTCTTTGCTGTATTTCTGATTTTTTCAATATTACGCAGCCTAATTGATCGCCGTTTTTATTTTTTAATTTTTGCCGGATTATCTCTTGGCATACTCATTCAACTGCACTATGTTACTTTTATGTTTTTTCCCGTGATTCTGGTAATATTTCTCTTTAATAAAAATACAATTCCCTTCAAATACTGGCTTTGGGGTATTATCTCGTTTGTTACAGCCTATTTTCCTTTCATTCTTTTTGAACTTCGTCATCAATTTATCAATTCTCTGGGTGCCTTACGCTTTATTATCCGGCAAAATAAAACAACTCCGGGTTTATTTCTGTCTAGCTGGTGGGAAACCATAAAAGACATCAGCATCCGCGTTTTTTGGCGGCCTTTGGTCGTTCAAAATGCGGAAATAACCAAAATATTGATTGCCGTTGCCATAATTTTATTCTTTTCTTCCGCCAAAATTTTCAGCCGGCAGGAAAAAACAAAAAAAGCTTTCACTGTTCTATTGATTTGGTTGGTCGTCGGAATTCTATCCTTCGGTTTATACAGGGGGGCTATT
>Ga0155407_166_pt2 | contig 15348 bp, 13 predicted proteins | sample RifCSPhighO2_02_FD_106375 | JGI IMG/M metagenome (GOLD analysis project Ga0155407, IMG submission 106375) | Candidatus Gottesmanbacteria bacterium RIFCSPHIGHO2_02_FULL_39_14
TGTCAGCAGGGGCTTTTTTGAACTGATCTTTATCTCAATTATTATCTTCGGACTGATTTGGTCGGGTCTTCTTATTTTCAGAGATAAACCGGCCAAAATAAGGAGTATTTTGCCGTATATCCAAATGCTCGTCTGTGTCGAATTTTTAATTTTCATCTTGTCAATTTTCCGCCGCATTTACCTCTACCAGCTTTATCACGGTTGGAGCTTAATTAGAATCTATGGAGGATTTTTCCTCATTTGGATTGTTGCCATAACCCTAACTCTAGTTGGGCGGCATTTTTTCCGGCGGCGTTGGGTAATTGCCGAAGTGGTTTTTTCCGTCTTTCTCCTTATTTTCATCGGTTTTTTTAACGCCGAAAGTTTTATCGTTAGCACTCATCCGCCGACCGTCAACGGCAAGATAGATTATGTCTATCTCTCCAGATTGTCTTCAGACGGATACGATGGCTGGCATAAAGCTTTTGATTACGCCCGGTCGGTTTTACTAAACGTGAGTTATGATCAAAAACCGCTTCTCGATCGTGAAGACCGCCGCGAGATTGCCTATGCCGGTATGATTGTCAGAAATCTGACCCAAGAAAACTTTAGTCTCAACTTCCGCTTCTCGGATAATAATTTCTGGTCGAATTACAAACGTCAAATTTATTCTTCACTCGTGTCCGCCATAGACAGGGATTTGAACCGGCAGAAAGCAAGTATCAACGGTGCTGTCGCAAGAAGGATTGCCGATTTAAACAGAGAAAAAGAAAAACTGGAAATCTGGGCGGCCAAATCATGGGATCGCAAATCCAGTAACATAAGCATAATTCTGCCTTTCAGGCCGGATTTCAATAGATATCAACTTGAAAAATGTCCTGAACTGTCGGCCATCTATTGCACTTTCAGTTTCTACGTTGTTACCTCGCAAAGAGAAGCTCCTATGTGGTATCAGCAAAATACATTAGATTTCTTCTTTGCCTGGAATCGCTCGAGATCACAAGCTCATTTGAAAATGAATCAATTGATGCCCTTGGGAAAATTGATCGAATTGCAGGAAGCATATTTTGAACTCGATTGGCGCATCCGGAATCAACCGGTCGGAGAACGGGAGTATGATATCGACACTTCCCTAAATCCTCCCCGCTTAAATTAGTCGGGAATCATTGATTCCTTCTTTTGATTTATGTTTAAAGACAGTTGATTTTTGGCGGATAAATGGTTTCAGGAGATACTATACATTCGCCTGACGGACAAAATTGACAGTAATCTTCATCCTGAGCAACACAGCGGCTGAATCCCTGGTTTGAGTAGCTGTAGCAGGATTTTCCCTCACTGCAGGAATTAAAAGCATCGCAAGAAATTTCATTGTCATCGGACCTTAGCTTTTTTTGGCAGATCTGATTTCCGTCTACTGTTTCCGCCCCGCACCAGTAGGCTGATCTGTCAAACTCTACCTCCGGACATTCTGTCCGGCTGCCTAGCTCCACACACTCGTCTCCGCACCAGTCACAGTAAATATACGAATTACCGTCTGAAATAGTGACTGAAATGGTGTCGTCATCAGGATTTTCAACATCTGTGTTCGGCTGTTCATAAGTTGCCGGTACCCGTCTCGAAATAATGTACGGGGAAATAAATATACCCAGACCGAAAGTAACTAAGACAATTAAAATAACTAAGATAACCGGAACATTTTTGCCCATTTAAGATATTTATATTGTTAAATTTATTAAATGTCAACGGAAATTATATAATTGAAAGATGGGCAAATCACTTGAACGCCTGGTTTGGGCGGAAATAAATATTTCCAATTTTCTTCATAATCTCCGCTCCGTCAGAAAAATAACCGGTCCGAAAGTTATGCTTATGGCTGTGGTCAAAGCAAATGCCTACGGTCATGGTGCGCCGGAACTTGCCAAATCTTGCCAACATATGGTTGATTATTTCGGAGTGGTCTGCCTCTATGAAGCCCGGCGTTTGCGGGAGGCAGGAATAAAAAAACCGATTCTTATTCTCAACTATATAGACTCTGCCAGCCTTAAAACCTGCCTGGAACTGGATTTGACACTCAATATCATGGACGAAAAACTCCTGCGCTTTCTTGACAAACTAGCCTACCGCAGGCACCAACGGGCTAAAATACACGTAAAAATTGATACCGGTATGCACCGCCTCGGTTTGCTGCCTGATCAAGCTCTAAAATTCATCCCGAAAATAGAAAATTACAAAAATATTTATCTTGAAGGCATCTTTACTCATTTTGCAACATCCGATGAAAAAGACCTCTCATTTACCAATTACCAACTCACTATTTTCCAGAAAATTATAAGTAAACTCAAAAAACAAAAATTGAACATTCCTATTATTCATTCTGCCAATAGCGCCGCTACACTACGCCTAAAAAAATCTCATTATAATATGGTAAGACCGGGCATAATTCTGTACGGACTTCCCCCTTCAACCGATTTTCAATCGCCTTTTTCCCCTGAACCTGTAATGTTTCTTAAAACTAAAATTGTCCAGATCCGCAGAATTAATAAAGGTGAAACCGTAGGCTACGGCAGAACCTGGACAGCTACTAAACCGACGCTGGTTGCAGCATTGCCTGTAGGCTACGCTGACGGATTCACCCGCGCTCCTAATAATTGGGGTCAAGTACTAGTCGGAGGAACATTTGCTCCTCTTATCGGCCGTGTCTCCATGGATCAGTCATCGGTTGATATAACTCAAATACCCGATGCAAAAGTCGGTGATGAAGTTGTATTAATCGGCAAACAGGGAAATCAGGAGATCACTGCCGGTCAGGTTGCCCAAAGAGTGGGAACCATTAATTACGAAATAACCTCAAGCCTTGCCGCCCGGGTTTCTCGTGTGTATATTCTATAAAATGCTCAGTAATTCCGAAAGTCTATGAAATTTTTAAAATTAGGTTTATTTCTGTTACCGCTTCTCTATGTCGGTTTTCTTCTATCCCCTGTCTCTTTTTCTGCTGAAGAAGTCCGTTTGGTCGTCTACCTGGACGAAGATCAAAATTCGGTTCTTTCCAGGCTTAAAGAGGAAAAAATAATCAAAAATCAATCCGTTCTCCGCGTTCTGATAACATTTATGAAATTTCCTGCTAAAGTCAACCCGGGTGCTTATAAATTGAAAAGAAACATGTGGTTGCCGCAAATAGCCTATATAATTTTGTATCGTCCCTATCAAAAATGGATAACTATCGTACCCGGATATAGAAAAGAACAGGTTCTGGAAGCCCTTCTAAAAATATATAAATGGAACGACGCAAGCCAAAAAGAATTTATGCAAAAGTCCGAAGAGGGCTATCTTTTTCCCGATACTTATCTTCTGAATGTCGATTTTACTCCTGAAGCAGTATTGGCCAAATTCAGTAACAATTTCAATGAAAAATTTGATTCTCAACTTCAAAACGATTTATTGGCCCAGGACGTCAGGAATGATACCGCCGTAAAAATAGCCTCCCTGATCGAGCGCGAATCAGGCGGCGAAAGCGACAAAGCATTAATTGCAGGCATTATTTGGAACAGGCTGAATAAGGGAATGAAACTCCAAATTGACGCTGCCACCCAATACATCTTAGGCAAACCCGGTAACTGGTGGCCGAAAGTAACGCCGTCCGACCACAAAATTGATTCTCCCTACAATACCTATATAAATAAAGGCTTACCACCCGGACCCATCAGTAATCCTTCCCTGGCTTCAATCAAAGCTGTCATTTATCCGGCTGAAACTGATTGCCTTTTCTATATTCACGACCGCAACAAACAAATCCACTGCAGTCTTACCTACGAAGAACACCTTGAAAACATAGAAAAATTCTTAAAATGAGGACGAAAAATGTTATAATAACCTCATGTGGAACTGGTCAGTCGATGAAAAAAAATTCAAAAAAGAAGACCCCGAAGGTTACCGGCTCTGGCGGATAACCCAGCTTATCAATTACGGTCTTGAAGAAGGTGAAAAACTCAACCGCGAAGAAGTTAAAGCTGCCTGGCCGAAAATAAAAGACCGCCTTGATCCTTATAAAGCAAGATTTCTGGAATATCTTTTATGGGACAAACTATACTCACTCCCAAACAATCTGACTTTCTGGAACTTGTCCGGAAAGAAAAATTCATAACTGATAATTTTTATTTAACCGGCGGTACCGCGCTGACTGAATTTTACTTAAAACACAGGCTTTCAGAAGATATTGATCTTTTTATTGAAAAAAGAGAGGTTGAGGCCGACAAAGTTGATGTTTTCCTGAAAAAAATCGGCCATTCACTCGGCGTATCCGCTATCAAACGCAGTCAATTCCTGGGTCTTTTCAGCTATAAACTTTTATATAAAGATACCGCAAGTCTAAAGGTTGACTTTAACTATTATCCTTTTCCCCGAATCTCAAAAGGTCTGACAATCAATAATCTTGATATCGACAGTATTTATGATATTGCCGCCAATAAAATTCATACACTTTTTATGAAACCGAGAGCAAGGGATTATGTAGATATTTATTTTATATTAAGAGAGAAAAATTACTCGCTAAAAAAAATAATATTAAATGCAAAAGCCAAATTTGACTGGCATATTGATCCTGCAAATTTGGGCAACCAGTTTACCAGAGTCATTGAAATTTCTGATCTTCCTAAAATGCTGGTTCCTTTTGACAAAAAAGAAATGGATCAATTTTTCCTTAAACTGGCCAAGTCCCTTGATAATGAAATATTTGAATGAAAGTCTTCTTTCTTGATATTGATGACTGCCTGATCGAAACATCCCGTCTTGGTAAGAATGAATTAACCGCTCTTGAAACATCTTTAATTAAATTAAAAGTCCCCAATTCCAGCGAAATTACCAAAGAATTTGCTAACTCTTTTCACTGTCTCTACGACCGTCATCAGGGCAAAAAACTCACAAAATCTGATTTAATAAAACTTAAGCAATATATGTCCAGGCTTAAAGAATTAGAAACAAATATTATTCATAAATTCGGCCAAATTAAAAAATGGAGTCGGGAGGTCTGTCTTTATATTTCTGCCGAAAAATATAAAGCAAAACTTACCAATCGAAAGCTCATTACCGCTTCCAACAAACTCTGGCAGGCTATTACCAATAATACCCCTTTTTACCCCGATGCTAAAAGATTTCTTCAATCATTAATCATCAAACATCAACCATTTTATCTGATCACTTCCTCCGACTGCCGCTTGCAATATGACGACAAAAAAGACGAATTTATCTATGATCCGGACTACTCCAGAAAGTTGAAATTAAAACGGCTGGAAAAATTTATCAAAAACGGTGTTCCCGTGGAGAATATTCTTATCGGAGATCCCTCCGACAAACCCAGTCTCCAGGTATTTAAAAATGCTCTTCAGAAAGCTAAAAAGGATCTTGAGCAACCCTTTGAATCGATCATGATCGGCGATTCGCTCAAAAACGATCTTATACCCGCCCAAAAAGCAGGAATAAATCAGTTAATTTTAATCAATCGGAATAAAATTCAAATCAATAAAGATATCAATGAAGATTTTGAAGAAGTAAAAAATTTTGACCAACTCACTTTTTAACCGCTAACGGATACAAATGCCCGAGTAATGCTACCACTAACAAAACCACACTCCATCTGATAGGATGCTGTCCGACTAAAGGATAGGTTAGTAAAATCCCAATTCCCACTCCGGCAATCAGATGAACTGCCGAATTATAATCCGGATGATCGGAAAAATATTGGCGGATTTTTTTGGCATATTTGGCATATTGAGTCATAAATCTTCACCCCTGGATCTATTGTTCCCTAACTAAATAACCATGTCAAGAAAATTCTTCTTTATTTATTTTTATATTGTCTCTAAAGGCATTTTCCTGTAGAATTACTTTTACAGTATTTATGCCTGGATAGTTTAGAGGTTCGCCTATATGCCGTCGTGGCTCAGTGGTAGAGCGAGTACTTGGTAAGTACTAGGTCAGGGGTCCGATTCCCCTCGACGGCTCAATATGGCAAGTGCAGGCGGGGTAAGTACTAGGTCAGGGGTCCGATTCCCCTCGACTGCTAATCTACATGGTAGCTCGCATTAGTTTATTTTTTCTGTTGCTGTTGGCTTTGCCATTTTTGATTCTATCGAATTATGTCTATCACGAATTTAGGAGCAATGTCTTCCCCGAAGCCATAAAACGGGAACAACCGCTATTTCAAAATACCCCAAATCAATTCTTCGACTCTGATTATTTTAAAATTATTAACGAAATCGAGTTGGAATATCGTCAAACTCGAAAAGCTTGGGATTACATTTTTCTCACTCTCGCAATATTTGGTGTATTATTCGTCATCTCAATATACAATTTGAATAAAATTTTTCTATCCAATGAGGCTCTGATATTCCAATTTGGTTTAGGACTAGGCATGCTGCGATTTTGGAGAATACGTGAGATAGTGCCATTGAAAAATATAACTAACCTCAAAGCCATCACCACTACACCACTAATTCCGGTTAAGAAAGAAATATCTGAACTTAACTGGAGGGATAAAATTATAATTGAGTATCGCACCACAACTAATGAGCCGAAGCAATTAACGATCCCCTTATATATTTGGCCAAGATTTAGAAAAATCATTCCTGAAATTATCAAAAAGCGTTCCGATCTAAAGATGGTGTTCGATAAAGTTAGCTTATCTGAAAACTTTCGGGACACATTGAGAATATAAATACTCGACGAGAAGGCAAAGCGATGGCGGCGCGGCTTTCTATCGGTTCTCAGCAATTTTTGATAAAGTAAGTCTGAGCAATATTGTAAATAGGCTCAAAATAATAAATTACAAGGTTAAATTATGGACTCGCCATTGCTATCTCTTGCGGGTAATTTCCGTATTCAAGCTGTAAAGCAAACAGGTCGACGTTTGTTCCTCTAACTTGATTATCATGCCAAATTCCGGCTAAATCTCTGCCGACATAATAATAGTGCCAATCCTCATTCCTGATCCCGTCATGATTATTGGTATAAGACAGTACAAAACCGTATTCCCAGGCATGTTCTGCAAGCCACCTGCCTGCTTTTGTCCCTGAAAAATTGGCATTAATATCCACTACATTGCCTATTTCCGGCGTGGTGAAATCAATAGCCAGTCCGGTATGATGCTGGGAGGTACCGGGCAACACTACAGTGTTTTTGTCTGACGCCTTATCATAAGCCAGCTTTTGCTGTTCGATTGAACGGTAACCTGACCTGACATAAAGTGAAACATCTTCTTTCCTTATCATTGTGAATAATTCCTTCAAATCCCTTATGCATAATTTATTCAGCTTTGTGTCTTTATTTAAAACCAAAATTTCCGGAGCAGCATCCGCAACTGTAACCAGATTAGGCAAAATTTCCTGATTAATTGTTGCTTCATCCAGGGGATTTTGTGAGTCAACAATTCTGACCTGTTCGAGATGTATTTCTAATTTTGCCGTAACGCTACTTTCCTTTTTTTTCTCCTTCTCTTTGGGGGCTTGGGTTTGGACTTTTTTTTCAGGTTTGTTAATTATCAATGGGCTAGCCGCTTCCCTGGGAATCTTTTTCTCGCTTTTATTTTTATCCCATACCTGTAAAAAAGCATGGGCAGAAGCATATGCCTCATGTTGGGGCTTTTGCGCATTCAAAAATTTAACTGCGCCCCATGCTCCGGCTGATAAAGATGTTAAAAGTAGACTTGCTAATACCAACTTCTTTGACAAGCTGACGGGTATTGCATCAACTGCTTTTCTCTTTAATTTGGAAAGTCTTGAAGAATCAACACCTACATCAGTTAACAGTCTTAATGAATCCTGATCCAATGTTTCCCTTCTTTTCCTCCAATACTCATCAATAATTTTTGCTGTCCGTTCCATGGTTTGTGCATTAGTCCATACTTCCTCAGCTGTAATATGCTGGCGTTTCCTGAATTCTTCCGAGATCTGTTTCCAATTTGACATTACTGTCCCGACACCGGATGTTGAAAGTACATTCTGCATTCTTTCAGCGGCTTTTTTCCTTCCCCCCAATATTCCGGATATTCCGCTGGCCTGATCAATAACTTTTTTGGCCATCTCAACTTTTACATAGTTTTCAAAAGCCCGGTAAGTTGACTTTCCCCTGACAGAAGCGATGAATGTCAGCGATTTTTTATATTCTGCTTCCCCAATTTTTCCGGTAATATATCTGTCTTTAACCTCTCCGGCATAGCCGTTTACATAGTCCTTGACTTTCATCAAATCGCCGTCAAAGCGGTCAACTAATTGCTCAAATACTCTTTGACTTTCTATCCTGGTTACGGCGGACATTTTGTATCTCAGAGTTTCACTTTCTATCTCGTTAAAATCACCCTGAATATTTTTCATGGTCAAATCCATTATTCTTCCGGTAAATGCGGTATTTTGCTCATGCCTTAAATTCTCAATTCCTGTTTCAATATCTAAAGTTGTCAGCCAGTCCAGGGATTTCTGATCCGATAAACGCCCGGCATATTCCCTCACAACTTCCGGCATAACCTCGCCGTACAAATCTGCACTCAAGTTGTCAGGATTTTGCGACAACTGTCCCCGTAAAACCATTGCTTTCCCCAGAATGCTGTCCGGATCAGCTTGCCTGTTAGAGATAAGATTGCCCAGTAAACTTTGCATAACCGGAAGCGCTTCCGGGCTGAAGGGGAAATCCCGTAACTGGCTTAATCTGTCTCGGGTAATATCTTGTTCCTGAAGTGATAAATCCCTGAAATATAGAGCTCTGGGCGTTAGTCTCTCTCTTTTGCAATCCTGTTGGTGGCGGAGTTCCCTCGGATGTCATTTTGAAAATTGTCCGATTTCCTCAAAAATTTTCATCTCAATTCTTAATTTTTCAACAAGCAAATCTTCCAGGTCGGGAATATTTTTATGAAGAAAATTCAATGTTGCAGCTTTCTCGCCGGATTCCAATAGTTTCACCAACTCAATTCTTTGCTCATGTTCAAGATTGTTAAGAATGGTATTAAAAATTAATGATTCGATAAATCCCCGGAACTCGGAATCTTCCAAGTCAAAATCGGATAATAATTCACTATAAATCTCGCTCAACAGGATTTTATTATTCATCCTACTTTGAGTATACAGAGAAGATATAATAATCAAAAGGATATCATATGCGGTATTTTTTGAGTTCGCCAAGAAGTTTTTCCAAAGGCAATCTCGCAACGTCGATCACCTCATCCCCTGCCCCGTAATACAGGTAAAGCATTTCACCTAAAACTACCGCGCCGTTGCAGAAGACGGTTCCGGGCCGGGCCCCTTTGCTCTCATGGAATGATTCCGGCTCCAGAATGGGATAATCAAGCTGGGATAAAACCAGAGAAGGATTGTCCCGAGCCAACAGAACAGCTCCCAGCCGATATTTCTTGGAATAGCGTGATAATCCGTGATAAATCAAGAGCCAGCCGGATTCGCAAAGAATGGGCGGCGGTCCGATTCCGATCTTTTCGCTATCCCAACTGTAAACTCTGGGCGTCATCAGAATCTCTCCGTTTAAATATTTTCCTTCGTGAAAAGAAAGGTCATCCACATAATCTATCCAGACATTGGGGGAAAAGCGGTGTAAAAAAACATACTTGCCGTTGATCTTTGTCGGGAAAAGCGTTGCATCCTTGTCGTCTATTTTCGGTGGGGAAATAAGAATAGGCTTTTCCCAATTCCATTTTTTGGCATAAAAATCGTCTGTACTTATTGACGTCAATGCAACTCTGGGATTATCTTTCGAATTGAACGCCGTATAGCACATATATATTCTGCCGTCTATCTTAACCACTCTGGGATCCTCGCAACCGGAGTTTCCCGAGCCTTGCTGTTTCATCTCAAAAGCTTCTCTCGGAAAATAAACGGGGAATGATTCCCTCTCCCCGATTTTATATCCGTCCGGACTCACAGCATAGCCTAAAACTGAAGTATTATCGCTTCCCATCGCCCGGTATAATAAATGAACTCGGTTTCCCTCATAAATTGCTCCAGGATTAAAAGTAAATTGTGACTCCCATTTGTTTTCGCGTCTGGGAGATATGATCGGATTTCCCGGATTCCTGACAACCGGAATCAAGTCCCGGGTTTTAAAAACCGTCGCTCCCTGAGACTGCGGCAGCATGTCACCCAAAAGCTCGTTTAACTTGATATTTACCAGGCAAACTGTCGTGTCTGCTGCTCCGTAATAAATAAGTATGTCATTGTTTTCAATTAATGCACCCGAGGGAAATATTACATTCGGCACCAGTCCGTAAAGCTCGTAATGTTTTTTCGGAACAACAATCGGTTGTCTCGTCCGGGCAACTACCTGCTTGGGGTCCGAATCCTTTAATATGACTGCTTCTATGGCAAAAGTAGCGTGCTGGATGAAATAATTATATATATAGCAGTAAATCAGAAGCCAGCCGTCCTGGATTCTGATCGGAGGTGCACCAACTTCCACGTGGTCATTTGCCGATCTCTGAAGAATTATCGAATGAGCGGGTAATGTAGTGTAAAAATCATCCCAAAATACTTTTGACCACATGTCTTCAATTTTGTTAAACTGGGCAATCGCAATTTTTGCAGGTGGCCTGTCGGTATTGGCGGTCAGAATTGCGGTAATTTTGCCGTTTATTCTTTCCGGAAACAAAGCGCAAGCTTTTGAATTAAAAGTTGTGACTGCATGTTTTTCGGATATATTGTCAAAATCGCTAGTTACGGCAACTGCCACTTTTATTCCCTCCGGAGTAAAAGGATAAGAAGACAATGCGGTATAAAAAATATAGTATTTGCCTTCAAATTTGGTAACCCTCGGGTCCTCGCAGCCGAATCTTTCAAAATTCTCCTCCGCTTTTATAAACTGCCTACGGGCTGAAAAGTGGACTGGGTCGCGCCCGACTGCCAAACCGATCGACGAAACCGCTAATTCAGTATTGGCAAACGCTTGTTTTACACCGTGAGCCCGGTAAAGAAGATAATAATTACCGTTGTTCGTTACAACGCTGCCGTTAAAAACAGCCTCGCTTTCCCAGGGATAAGCTTTATTAGGAGACAAGATAGGATTATCAGGATATCGGGCAGGATTAACCATTGATTGTAACCGGTTTTAATTCTCCTATACTGTGATAACTGAGTTCTCCAAGAAAAGAAGAAAGTTCCGCTTTGGCAACACAGGTAACCGTATCAGCTCCTCCGTAATAAACTAATAGATTGTTGTCGACAACTACTGCTCCGCAGGGATAAGCCACTCCGTATTTATAACCTTCATTTTCATAATGCTCTTCCGGTTCCAAAATAGGTCTGAACGATCTGGCCAATACTTTTGTCGGGTCGGCAATATCTAACAGCATGGCTCCCATCTTATAGCGTCCCGGGTCTTCTTCTCCTATGGCGTGGTAGATTAAAAGCCAACCCTTGTCCGTTTTTATGGGCGGAGCTCCTGCTCCTACCTTACGGCTGTCCCAAAATAATCTTCTGGGGGTAATCATAAAATCCCCTTTTAAATAAGTCTTACCGTCAAAATCCAAACAATCTACATAATCAATCAGGATATTAGGATAAATCCTGTGCATGATAACGTACTTGCCGTTAATTTTCTCCGGAAAAATAACCGCGTTTTTGTCGACCATTCCCGGCGGAGAGATCAGAACCGGTTTGGCCCATTTCCAGTTTTTCTTTCTGAAATCCGACTCCTCTATTGAAGTCAAAGCCACTCTGGGAGGCCTGCTTCCGTCATAAGCAACATAGGTCATGTAAAATTTTTTGCCTATTTTGGTTATTCTCGGATCCTCCACTCCTCCATAACCGCCTCCTCCTGAAGCATAGAGAGATAATGGTATCGGATTACCTGCCGGCTGAGGTTGATACTCAAAAGGTTCCGTCGGTACATAAATCGGTTCCGTGCTTCGTTCTTCAATATTGACCCCGTCCTTTGTGTTGGCATAACCAAGCATTGACATGTCATGATCCCCGATTGCCCGGTAAATAATATGTATTTTCCCCTCGTCCCAGACAGCCGCCGGGTTAAAAGTGGCTTTCGATTCCCAGAAATGATCTATTATCGGCTTTAAAATAGGGTTTTGTTTCATTTTCCTCAAAGAAATCAAAGGTGTTGTTTTATCCTCTCTCTGGAACCGGGGTTTGGGCTCATGCAATATTGCCACCATCTCCCGCCTGTTTAATTCCCAGAAACTGACCAGTTTTGCCTCCCAAGTCACTATTCCGAACGGCCTTGCCTCCATACCGCTGTTATTCCATTCGTCCGGCTGTTCCCAGATAGCTTCTTTGCTTTTATAGATTATTTTCCGCGGATCACGGTTATCAAAAATAATTGCTCCGATTGAATAAAATTTTTTCTCATTTTTGTAAGTCTGACTCTGGAAATACAATAACATTATCCCGTGGGAAATTTTCTCAACTGCACCGATTTCCACTAAATCTCCCTCTTTATTGGCAGACAGAAGAGGTTTTTTATCCATCCGCCATTTCTTCAAATCCGGCGATGTTAAAATTCTGATCCCGCGTCCCCCGGCATACATGACATAATCATTTCCGTATCTGTAATCAGAAACAATTTGGCCAATCTCATTAATTTGGGTAAGAGATGCTATGTTGCGGACTTCCTGTAAATTTTTCCCCCTTCCTATCGAGAGACTGTCGATTAATCCTTTCTTCATTAAATAAGTAACCGCATATTGACTAGACTGCCGGCTAATTCTCATCTGGGTCAAATTTTGCAGATTAATACGCCTAGCACGGCTGTCAAGCAGTTTTATTCCGCCGCTATTTTGAAAGTTGACCCCGTCCAGGCTTTGGGATGTCTGCAGTGATAATTCTTTTTGATCTAAGAGGTAGATTAGCCGGACTTGATTCTGGTATTTATAAGTCCCGATTCCACGGAAATAATTGGTATCTGTAAGAAGCGTCCGCACTGACATATTAACCTTGTTAATTTTCTCAACAAAAATATTTTCCACCCGCATAAATGCTTCGTGGATATATTTTAATTCTAGTATGAACTCTTTAAAAAAATTCGTCAATAATTAATTTTTTAACCCTTGACAAACCTTTCAGATATTGTCTACTCTTAAATTAAATACGTCATGTCCAATAACCTGTCCAGAAAAATATTACTTTTAGGCGGAATTATCATCCTTGGTCTCTTACTCCTTGTCCTTATTGTCAAAACAAAACAGCAACCAGCTCCCACTCCGTTACCCGAAACCCAACCGCCTGCCGATCAAACCACCGTTCTTCCCGCTCCAGAACTTGCCACAGTCAACGTTCCCGCCATATCTTTTGCTTCCTTTAAGACACCGGAGAGCTCGGTGGAAGTACCCTCTAAAGTAAAAGCCTATACCTTCAGGAATGACTACTCGCTGCCTTTCGTTTCCATGGTCGGTCAAAAGCTGGGCTTAACTGAAAGCAAAAGCGAAGGCAATTCCGTCATCTTGTATAACCTGGATGAACAATCCGATAAAAGAGGCTATCTCACCTTCAATACCGTCTTTGGCAACTATGAATATGCCTCATACGGAACATTTCCCTTGCCCGGCCAGGGTACAGTAAACCAAAAAGTCAGATCCTATCTTTTGGAATTGGGCTTGATTGACGAAACTGTCGACTGCGATATTTCCTATCAAAGAAAGGATATCGCCAATGTCAATTTTGTTGAATGTCACCGTAACTGGGAAAAAACCGGCTTGCCTATTATTAATTTCGGCGGACTGCTTAACATCCCCGACATAACTACAGTCAAAGACCTAAAAGTCGGCATGGTCGACGATCTGGCTACCGATAATCCCAATATTATCAACGTTTCCACCGGCCAAAACGGCAAGGAGAGGCCCAGTGATTTCAACACCGTAACGGTCGCCGTTGATAGTCAGGGAAATCTTTTAAGAATCACTTCCAATTTGAAAATGATTGAATCAACCATTGAATTCACCGAAAACGATATGCTCACTCCGCAAGAGGCTATTAACCGTTTCAGAGACAGTAACAGCCTCCTCACCCTGATTGTACCTACCGATGAAAATGCTGCCTGGGAAACTGTCTTTCCTGATAATACTGCTTACGACTTGAATGCCGAGGTTAAAGACTTCATATTGACTTATATTGAAAATCCTTTCGGCGGCAAATCCCTCACCCCCATGTATTTGACTCAGGGCACAGCCAAAACAACTGATGGCTATAATGTCAAATTCCTCCAGGCTATTCCGGCCTTGATAACTCAGCAGAGTTTAAGCGGCGAAGTAGCCGGTCTGATGGCCCTAGTCATACCAACAGATGATCCTAGTTTAAAGTTAAAAACTTTTAACCCGGAGCAGAGAACGCAAACTGTTCAACAGACAGCCTCCCCTTGTGTTCCTGCTGAAAATCAATTAAGTCCCATCGTCAGTCTCGGCGAACTGGGCATGCTCGGCCAATGGAACATTAATGCTCCGTCTCCGGAGCATAAATCGGATCAATTCGGTCAGTTTGCTTGGTTCAGATCAGGACGATGGTATCTGATCCCGCCGCCCGGTCAATCACTACCGGAAATAAACCAGATTATGGCTGCTTTCCAATCTTTGAATCTGCCGGAAAGAGGAGGCTATAACCCCCGAGAACTGGACGCTCTGCAGAATGAATGGAATAAATTTAATTTCTGCCCCTTAAGAGTCTCAGGAGGATCTCCTACCCTATTAGGCTATGGAAAACCGGGTACAGTCTATTCCATCAAAGTCGGCCGCTCCATCGTATATTTAAATACAAATAATGATAATTCTATTTATTATGAATACCAACCGGTTAGCTTCCTCAGACCCTCAACCGGCTGGATAGTTGACAAAGACAACCTTGATAATTTAGCCGGAAAAATAGCCAAACAATTGAATTTAACCTCCCAAGAGTCATCCAAACTGGCCTTCGAGCTCAACTTGGCTGCCTCAAAAGTCGTCTCAAAGAAGCTTTTCGTCGGTCCCGTCCCCCAAACCGAAGTAGACAGTAAAATTCCTCTATCGGTTACTCCTCAAGTTCCGGTAATCCGCTATCACTTCTATGTTTCAGATTCCGTTGGCCGAGTAACTGCTCCAACCATCAAGCCTTTAGTCAGAACTGCCGAAATGATCCTTGAATTGGGCGCAGCTATTCCAAAACTGTAAATGAATATGCCAACTAATAACCTGTCCAAGAAAATTTTTCTTATTGGAGGCGTAATAATCCTTGGCCTTCTCCTTCTTGTCGTTATAGTCCGGACTAAACAAACACCGCCGCTTGTACCCGTAACAGAAAATCTTACAGGTCAGGATAAAACAACTGTGCTTCCCGCTCCCGAGCTTCAGACAATTAATGTCCCTGCAATGACCTTTGATTCATACAAGACTCCGGAAGTCTCACT
>Ga0155407_160_pt1 | contig 14932 bp, 15 predicted proteins | sample RifCSPhighO2_02_FD_106375 | JGI IMG/M metagenome (GOLD analysis project Ga0155407, IMG submission 106375) | Candidatus Gottesmanbacteria bacterium RIFCSPHIGHO2_02_FULL_39_14
ATCGTCTTGTGTCGGGGATGAGAGATTTGAACTCTCGACCTCACGCACCCCATGCGTGCGCGCTAGCCAACTGCGCCAATCCCCGGGGTTTAGACTCTTGTATTTTAGCATATATTATGCCAAAATTGGTTGGATTTCTGCCTCTATGTAATACGATTAGAAAGGAGTTTTTTTATGCCCGTCAACCAGAAACTTCAGGCCATCCGCCTCGCCATGGATCAGATCGAAAAGCAGTATGGACGCGGTTCCATCATGCGCCTCGGCGATCAATCATCCCAAAAATTTGCCATGGAAGTTATTTCCACAGGTTCCATCACTCTTGATATGGCTTTAGGTATTGGCGGAGTCCCGCGAGGCAGAATAATAGAAATCTTTGGACCGGAAGCCTCTGGCAAAACAACGGTAACCCTGTCAATTATTGCCGAAGCCCAAAAAGCAGGCGGTGTGGCCGCCTTTATAGATGCCGAACATGCCATGGATCCTATTTGGGCGGAAAAATTAGGCGTCAAGCTGGACGACCTCTTAGTTTCCCAACCTGATACCGGCGAGCAGGCATTGGAGATTGCCGAAACTCTAATCAGATCAGGCGGAATAGATGTTGTTGTTATAGATTCAGTAGCCGCTCTTGTTCCCAGGGCTGAGATTGAAGGCGAAATGGGTGATTCCATCGTCGGTGTCCAAGCCCGTCTTATGTCACAGGCTTTAAGAAAATTGACAGGTGCTATTTCCAAGTCAAAAACGGTCACCATCTTTACCAATCAGTTAAGACAAAAAATTGGCATCATGTTCGGCAATCCGGAAACAACTCCCGGAGGTTTGGCTTTGAAATTTTATGCTTCCATGAGGTTAGATACCAGAAAAATAGAAACCCTTAAAAATCAGGATCAAGTCATCGGCTCGCGCCACCGGGTCAGAGTAGTCAAGAATAAAGTAGCTCCGCCCTTTAAGATCGCTGAATTCGATATACTGGAAAGCGGTATTTCCAAAGAAGGATCCATCATAGATCTTGGTTTAGAACTGGGAGTTCTGCAGAAATCAGGTACGTTTATAAAATATCAGGATAAAATCATCGGCCAGGGTAGGGAAGCGGTTCGCCTGTTTCTCAAAGATAATCACAAAATTTCCAAAGAAATTATGGACGCCATCTGGAAAGCCTTTAAAGCCGGTCATATGAAGGACAAAGTCGTCGGTAAAGAAGAAATTCAATGAGACTCCCCGAGCATAGCGAGGGGTTAGTCGAATTAATCCTGAGCGACCCTGAGCGAAGTCGAAGGGGAGTCGAAGGATCTAAATGGATGATGAAGGATTAATTAAAGCCAAAAACTACGCTCTCCGTCTTATTGCCATCCGTCCCAGAAGTGAAAGAGAAATAAAGGATAAGTTAACAATTTATCTTCGTAAAAAAGGTCTTCCCGGAAAATTAATTGAAGTTGTTGTTTCTCATCTCAAAGAGTTTGATTTTATTAATGATACTGATTTTGCCAAATGGTGGATTATGCAAAGAGGAACTTCCGCTATCCGAGGTAGTAAAATAATAACTCTGGAATTGAAATCAAAAGGTGTCTCATCGGATATTATAACTGAATTGTTACCAAACCCTGATGATAATCAGGAATTGGAAAAAGCTAAAATAGTAATAAGCAAATCATTAAGAAGAAAATATTCATCCTTCTCTCCTCAAATTGTGAAAATGAAATTAGCTAATCTTCTTTTCCGGCGCGGTTTTACCTCGCAAGTAATAAAAAAAGCAATTGACGAAACTATCCAAAAAAGTTAAAATACTACTTACCTAAATTAAGGGGTTAAGAATAAAAGGATGCTTATAATACAATCGTTGCTTCATCTACACCGATATAACATACAAGTAAACGACTGAAATTCGCGTTTCCTTCTGGTTCTTATCTTCCCCAAATAGGTATTAATATAAAATATTCCGCAATTTATAGGAGGTATTATGTTATCGGTTTTAAAAACTATTCTCTCAAGGTTAGAAAAAATAGAAAAGCAATTGGGATCAGAGGTAAGCGGTATGTCAAAAGATTCAGTTCCCTTAACATCTTCTCCCCAGGATAAGGAAGAAATATTAAATATTCAGCATCAGGCCAAATCTATACTGATCGAAGCCAAAGATGAAGCTCTGCGAATTAAAAGGGAAGCTGAAGAAGAAGCCAGACGCCTCCGTCAGGAAACCATAAGTATAGAACAGAGACTTATTGCCAAAGAAGAAAGTTTTGTAAATAGGTTAAACCAATTGGAAGAAAAAGAGAAACTTTTCCGCCTCAAAGAAGAATCTATTGAAAAAAGGCTTAATGAGATAGAAAAATACAGAAATGAATTGATTGCCAAACTGGAAAACGTTGCCCACTTGACCAGGGAAGAAGCCAAAAACTTAATTCTGAAAGCAATTGAAGATAAATTAAAGGAAGATATTGCCAAACGTATCAGAGAGGCAGAAATAGTCGCTAAACAGGAAGCTGATAAAAAAGCTAGAGAAATACTCATTGACGCCATGAGGCATGGGGCTACCGAATATGTTCCCGAATATACAGTATCAACCATTAAAATAACTGATGAAGATTTTAAAGGCAGAATTATAGGTAAAGAAGGCAGAAATATAAGAGCTTTTGAAATGGCTTCAGGAGTAGACGTCGATCTTGATGAAGAAGGAGTAATCAGACTTTCCTCATTTGACCCCGTCAGGCGCGAGATTGCTCGTGTCACTCTGGAAAAATTGATAAGAGACGGTCGTATTCAACCTGTTCGAATTGAAGAACTGGTCAAACAGACCAAGGAAGAAATAGAAAAAGTTATGTTTAAGGAGGGAGAAAAATTAAGCCATGCCGTTGGTGTCTATAATCTTCCTGCTGATAAAATTGCTCTTTTAGGACGATTTAAATTCAGATTTTCCTACGGCCAGAATATGATCGCCCATACCTTGGAAGAGACTAAAATTGGTATCGCTCTTGCCCATGAATTGGGAGCCGATGTCAATGTCGTCAAACTTGGTTGTCTTCTTCATGATATAGGCAAAGTGATAACCGATAAGGAAGGATCTCACGTACAGTTAGGGATCGAGCTATTGAAAAAAAACAATATGCCCAAAACTGTCATTGACTGTGTGGCCGCCCATCATGAGGATATCCCTTTCCCCTCTCTTGAAGCTGTCATTGTCTATATCGCTGATGCCATTTCCGGTTCCCGTCCGGGCGCCAGGTATGAAAATATCGAGGAATACGTTAAAAGATTAAAAACTTTAGAAGATATCGCCACTTCATTTCCCGGTATAGAAAAGGCTTATGCTTTACAGGCAGGGCGGGAGTTAAGAGTTATTGTTGATCCGGGTAAAATGGATGATGCTGGAATGACTGTTATTATCAAGAAAATCCGCGATGAAATTGAAAAAAAATTCCCCACCTACCCGGGTCAGATAAAAATAACAGCTATTCGCGAATTTAGAGTAGTTGAAACCGTTCACTAAAACTCTATCATAACGCCCCAAAACCGTATTGTTTTGTATCATTTTTTTAAATGGGGCTTGACAACAATAAAAAAATTTTCTACATTGTTTTTGGATTAATCTGTCAATCCACACAAATTTGCCTGCCCCCCGTAAAACCACCGGGATAAAAAGGAGGTGAATAGTTCATATGACAAAAGCAGATTTAGTAGAATACGTTGCTAAGAAAGCTAGTCTCACTGCTAAAGCAGCTAAAGAAGCCGTTAATTCTGTCTTTAATGCTGTCACTGAAACTCTTAAAAAAGGAGATAAAGTTGTCGTTACCGGATTCGGTACCTTTATGGTTAGAAACAGGGCCGCCCGGAAAGGCAGAAATCCCCAAACTGGGGCTCCAATTAATATTCCATCCCGGAAAACTCCCGGATTTACAGCCGGGAAAGCACTTAAGAAAGCAATTAGATAAAGCATTAGTTTTAATCTTGAATTTAAGGCTAAAAAAAGAAGAACTCTCAATATGACGCACAGGAGAGTTCTTCTGTATTTTTTCTTCTGCTATACTATATCCTCATGGATACTATCACCGTTTCTGGTCTGAAAAAATATTTCCGGGTTTTTAAAAGAAGAGAGGGTTTGATACCGACCTTCAGTTCCCTTTTTAAAAGAAAGTATTTTGAAGTAAAAGCAGTAGATGATATTTCTTTTACTATTCAGGAAGGTGAGTTAGTAGGTTTTATCGGACCAAATGGAGCAGGCAAAACAACTACTTTAAAATGTCTCTCGGGTCTTCTTTTTCCTTCGGAAGGTCTGGTTAATGTCCTGGGGTTTAAACCGTTTGAAAGAAAAAACCAGTTTCTTAAATCAATAAGCCTGGTTATGGGTCAAAAAAATCAACTCTGGTGGGATTTGCCGGCTGTCGAATCTTTCCGCCTTAATAAGGAAATTTATGAACTTGATGAAGAAATTTATCAGAAAAATTTAAGGGAACTATCCGAACTTTTAGAAGTAGGTTCTCTTATTAATCAACCGGTTAGAAGTCTCTCTTTGGGTTCTCGGATGAAAATGGAATTAATTGCCGCCCTAATTCATCATCCGAAAGTTCTTTTTTTGGATGAGCCGACTATTGGATTGGATATAGTCATGCAGAAAAAAATGCGCGATTTTATCGGCAATTATAATAAAAAATATAAGTCTACCATCCTTTTAACCAGTCATTATATGGCAGATGTTAAGGAACTCTGCCGAAGGATTATTATTATCAACCGCGGTAAATTAATTTATGATGGCCATCTTGATAAATTGTCTCAAAAATATTCCCATCACAAAATAATAACGGCTCAGTTCGATAATTCCGTGGATATACAAAAATTAAGTCAAATGGGAGAAATTAAATCTGTTATTGATAAGAAAGTAATCCTGCACATTAAAAAGGTCAATGCCCGGCAGGCTGCCGTTACCTTACTGGAGAAATTCAAAGTCAGCGATATTAATATAACGGAGCCGGAAATAGAGGACATCATAAGCATTATTTTTGAGGGAAAAGCCCATGCTTAAATATTTTTATGTCACTAAAAATTCCCTAATGGAATTTCTGGCTTACCGCCTAAATTTTGTCCTCTGGCGGGTCAGAGTTGTCGTTTCTATTTTAATTACCTACTTTTTATGGCTGGCTATCTATTCCGGAAGGGACCGAATTTTTAATTACACTCAAGGTCAAATGTTGACTTATATTATTCTCCTAACCTTTTTGTCAGGTGTTGTTCTTTCGACTCAGACTTCCAGGGTGGCTGAGGAAATCAACAGCGGAAATCTGTCCAATTATTTAATCAGGCCGCTTAATTATTTAAGTTTCAATTTATTTAGAGATTTAGCTGATAAATTAATTAATACATTTTTTGCTATTATTGAAATGGCCTTAATTCTGTTGATTTTTAGACCTCATTTTATCCTGCAGACAAACCCCCTTAACCTGTTCTTTTTTATCCTCTCCCTGATTATGGCGGTTATTCTTTATTTTTTTATCAGCCTCCTGTTATCGTTTATCGGATTCTGGTCAAGGGAGGTATGGGCTCCCCGGTTTATTTTCTTTATTTTAGTTGCCTTTTTAGCTGGGACTTATTTCCCTTTGGATATTGTTCCAAGACCTATTTATGCTCTTTTTGAACTGCTGCCTTTTACCTATCTTATCTTCTTTCCTCTTAAAATCTATTTAGGGAATATTAACGGATTTTTCTTAATTAAAGGTTTTGCCGTCTCTTTTTTTTGGCTGATTATTTTATATCAGTTGGTAAAAATTGTTTGGCAGAAAGGCCTCAAAGCCTATACTGCCGAAGGCAAATGATTAAATACTTCAAAGTCTGGTGGTTAATGACCAGCCAATCAATTCAGTTATTTTTCGTTTCCCGCCTGGGAGCAGTCCTATTTTTATCGGGAAAGGTAATGCGTTTTATTTTCTTTTTCGCTTTTTTGCTTCTGCTTTTTAAAAGAACCGATGTTCTGGCCGGTTATAATTTTTATGAAGTGGTTCTCTTCTATTTTACCTTCAATTTAATTGACTCAACCACTCAAATGTTATTCAGGGAAGTCTACCGTTTCCGTTATTACATCGTTTCCGGCAATTTCGATATGATTTTGGTTAAGCCGGTTAATGCACTTTTCCGTTCTCTTTTCGGCTGGACTGATATTTTGGATTTTATCACTCTAGGCCCTTTTATTGCTCTCATAATTTACGTTTTACTAAAAATCCCCCATATCACTTTTGCCGGAGTTTTTTCTTATATCCTTCTCGTTTTTAATAGTTTGTTGATTGCTACCTCTTTTCATATATTGGTCATCTCTCTGGCGGTAATTACCACCGAAATAGATCATGCTATCATGATATACCGTGATGTTATCGGTATGGGAAAAATCCCCATAGACATTTATACCGAGCCGGTTCGTTCCCTTATCACTTTTGTCATTCCTGTTGGCATCATGATGTCCTTTCCTGTTAAAGCTCTTTTAGGTTTATTGTCTTTTTCCACCGTTTTTTCCACTTTTTTTGCCAGTCTCATACTTTTGTTTTTAAGCATCAATTTCTGGAAATATGCATTGAGAAAATATACGTCGGCTTCTAGCTGACCTCTGTCAAGGTTAAACCTTGACATCAAAGCGTCATAGCAAGAAATTTATGCATAAACAATATCATATAGGCATCGGCATTTCTGCCGGTATTGCAGGATATAAAATGGCGGATTTGATTTCCCAGCTTATTGAAAAAAATTACCGGATTTCGGTTGTCATGACAGAAAACGCCATCAAAATGTTCGGGAAGGAAATGTTCGAAAAGGCTGCCAAAAAGCCCGTTTTCCACCGCCAATTTCCGTCCGATTTTGATTACCGGGAAGTTCTTAAAAATAAAAAAGTTGAACATATAGTTTTAGCTGACAGTCTCGACTTGCTGGTCATTGCTCCGGCTACCGCCGATATCATCGCCAAATTGGCCCAAGGTATTGCCGATGATTACCTAACGACAGTAGCCCTTTCCGTCACCTGTCCGAGAGTTTTAGCTCCTTCTATGAATACCAATATGTGGAACAATTCCGCAACCCAGAACAATTTGAGAAAATTAATCGCTCAGGATTATTTCCTCATTAATCCCGATTTTGGTGATCTGGCCTGCGGTTATCAGGGAATCGGCAGGTTAAGGAACTCCCGGGAGATTGCCGCTGTCATTTTTGATCTTTTAGAAAAAAGAAATCTTTTGAGGGGTAAAAAAGTTTTGGTCACCGCCGGGGCAACAACAGTTCCCATCGATGATATCCGGTTTATTACCAATCGCGGAACGGGTAAAATGGGTAAATGCATAGCCGAACAAGCCTATAAAAGGGGAGCAGAGGTATTGCTTTTGAGGGCTGACAACGCGGTAGAATCTGATTTGAATATTAAACAGGAGGTATTTAAGACCGTTGAAGATTTGAAAAAACTTCTTGCCAAATATTGCCCAAAACATGATATAATTTTCCATTCAGCCTCGGTATCGGATTTTTATCCGCAGGAGACGGTTAAGGGTAAGATAGATAGTAATAAGTCTTATTCTTTAACCTTGATTCCGACAGAAAAACTGATTAACAAAATTAAAAAGTGGAATCCTCACCTGATATTAGTGGGATTTAAAGCAGTTGTTAACCCAAATTTCGAAGAAATCGAAGACTTCGGCCGGCAAATGAATAATGATAGTCAAGCCGATTATGTGGTTGTCAACGACGTTGGTCGACTTGATATCGGTTTCGGAGCGGATTACAATGAAGTCTATTTGTTACCAAAAGGCGGCCGGCTAATCAAATTCGCCAAACAAAAAAAAGAAATTATCGCCGGCCTTCTCCTAGACACTATTATTAATCATGACTAAAAAAGAAAAAAGACTAAAGGTACTAAAAGAAAAACTTTCCTTTTATGAAGGCAAGCTTTACCGGCACATGTTTGATTATCAGCCTGATTTAACTGAAAGTATTTTCACCAAAGTTACCAGGCAGGATGTAATCATCTTAAACGTGGCCATAGAAGACCTACGTCAGAAAATCGACAAACTCGAATCTTAAAAGCCCGTTTCTCATTCAAAATCTTATGAGGACTTATTTTATTAAAACCTTCGGCTGTGCTCAGAATGAATCGGATTCGGAAAGAATCGCCTCGTCACTCGAGGGCAGGGGAATGGTCAAATCGAAAGATATCTATCAGGCGGATCATGTAATTATTAATACCTGCATGGTTAGGGAAATGGCTGAAAACCGGGTATATGGTTTAGTAAATAATTTAGTAAAAAACAAGCTGCAAACAGGTAAGCCGGAAAAAATAATCGTTACCGGCTGTATGGTTGGCATGGCCGTTAGGGACAAAACCGGAACTTTTTTAAAAATAATAAAAAAAAGACTCCCCTCTGTAAATGAATTTCTGCCTATAGAAGAAGTCGGTTTTGACCACCCACCGTTAAGATCAGACACATCCTCTGCCCAGGTGCCGATCAGTAACGGCTGTAATAATTTCTGTACTTTTTGTGTCGTTCCCTTCACCCGCGGCCGGGAAATCAGCCGTCCCTATCATGACATTATCGAAGAATGTCGGAATCTAGTCCAAAAAGGCTATAAAAAAATAACTCTTCTGGGCATGAATGTTAATTCCTATGGTGCGGATCTTGTTGCCGGGCGCGATAATATCCAAGTTTTACGCGATATAGATAAAAAGTATTTTGCGCCCCCAATAGGTGTACGAAGTCACGGCTACCAACTGCCAGACGGCCGTGTAATCAAACCTGTATTTGTCAAACACCTCAACAGACTGCGAATCCCCACGCTTTTTCCGTACTTGTTAAACGATATTGCCCAGATAAAGGGATTGGAACTTATAGACTTTATTTCCAGTAATCCCTGGGATTTTTCATCGGAACTGACTGCAGTCATCCACAAAAATCCCAATATTACCCGATCCCTCCACATAGCCATTCAGTCAGGTTCGGATAGAGTGCTCAAAAGAATGAACCGTTGGTATACAAGTTCCGATTTGCTCCATCTTTTCACCGATTTAAAATTAAAAATTAAAAATTTAAAATTATCAACCGATATAATTGTCGGATTCTGCGGTGAAACAGAAAAGGAGTTTCAGGATACGGTAGATCTTGTAACAAAAGTTGGATTTTATAAAGCTTATATCTCCATGTATTCCGATCGCCCGATGACTGCCGCCCATAAGGCTTTTCAGGATGATATCGCTCATGCGGAGAAAAAAAGACGCTGGCAGATTTTGGAAGAGATGATTAATAAACCATGAAACTTCTCATCATAATCGGCCCGACTGCTACCGGCAAAACCGATTTGGCTATACACCTTGCTCAAAAATACCATGGTGAAATCGTCTCCGCCGACAGCCGGCATGTCTATCAGGGAATGGACATCGGCACAGGTAAAGACATCGATGAAAAGTCAAAACTCAAAACTCCCTGCCTGTCCGGCAGGCAGGAAAACTCAAAACTCCAAAAAAATAAAAAATTTTCCATAGGTTATAGGTCAAAAGAAGGAATTCCTATCTGGTTAGTTGACATCGTCCCTCCCGATTATCAATTCAATCTTGGAGAATATTTTAAAATAGCTCAACAAATCATCAAGGATATTTGGGAAAGAAAAAAACTTCCCATAGTAGTTGGCGGTACTGGTTTGTATATCAAGGCTCTCCTAAAACCTCTGACATTGATTGCTATTCCTCCTGATGCTGATTTAAGAAAACAATTAAATAAATTATCACTTGACGAACTTGCCGGGAAACTTAAAAAAATTAATCCCCAAAAATGGAATCAGATGAACTTCTCCGACCGCCATAATCCCAGAAGAATAGTTAGGGCAATAGAAATTACCAAAAGTACCAAAAAGTCTTTCTCCTATACTCCCTTTTCGAATTGGTTGCTGATTTATTTGACAGCTCTTAATAATTATCTTTATTTAAAGATAGACAGGAGGGTTGATGAACGATTGTCCAAGGGGATCATCCGGGAGATAGAAAATCTGTTTAAAAAAGGCTATCATTTTAACCTACCCTCTTTCTCCGCCACACCCTACCATTTATTCAAACCATATTTTGAAGACGGAAAAGATGAGGAAACACTGAAAAATATCATCTCCGAATGGAAAAACACGGAGCATCGTTTGGCTCGAAAGCAAGCTGTTTGGTTTAAAAAAATGATTAGAGATTTTCCTCCGGAAAAAATCTTAATCTCTGATATTGGCAATAGGGGATATCAGCGTCAAATAGAGGAAAGGATTAATAAATGGTATACTGAAAATTAACTCTATGCCTAAAAAAATCGAAATCTCGCATCGGACAATTCTTTTTACGGTTTTTTTCTTGGTTTTTCTCTGGTTTATAGTTCAAATTGCCGAAATTATCTCCTGGCTTTTTATCTCATTTATCTTAATGTCAGCTTTTAAACCTTCAGTTGATAGGTTAGAGAAATTGCACCTACCCCGCCTGCTGGCAATCCTCATTATGTATATTGGTGTTTTTATCGTCTTTGGCTTTGCCGTCTCCACTATCATTCCTCCCTTAGTAAATCAATCTTTACATTTGGTGGAAAGACTGCCCGCTTATCTTAATTTTATTTTGCCGGCTTTAAACATCGATTTGCAGAATTTTACCCAGCAGTTATCAACACTTGGTCAAAATCTTCTCCGTTTGTCAGTGGGAATTTTTAATAACATCATTGCCTTTTTTACTATTTTTGTCATAACTTTTTACCTGCTTTTAGAAAGAAAAAATTTGGATTCTTATCTTGGTCTTCTGTTGGGAGAAAAATCGGCCAAAAACGTTATCACAACAGTAAATTCGATTGAAGTTAGGCTTGGAGCTTGGGTTAGAGGACAGTTGACCTTATTGTTATCAATTGGTTTATTAACATATATCGGTTTGTTTCTTCTGCAGATTCCTTTTGCTTTACCCTTGGCTATTCTAGCCGGCTTTCTGGAAATTATCCCCAGTATCGGACCTATATTATCTTCACTGCCTGCTATCTTGGTATCTTTTACAGTTTCCTCGCTTCATCCCTTATTCACTACGATTTTATATTTTATTATCCAGCAGGTGGAAAACCAGTTAATCGTCCCTGTTGTCATGAAGACTATGGTGGGTTTACCGCCTTTGATCACCATTTTTGCTATATTGGTTGGTATTAGGATTGGTGGAATAGGTGGGGCAATTCTGGCTATTCCTATCGTTGTTACAATTGAGACAATATTTACTAATTATTACCGCCTCAAAGATACCTTAGAAAAACCTGCGGAAGCTCATAAGCCAGATTCTGTTTAGATAGCAATTTCTCTCAGCTGATGATATTTGGTCACCTTGCTGCCCCCGATTTAATCGGGAGTGCTCTCAACTTAGGATCTCGGGAAAGCATCCGTCTTTATCGATCCGATCGGAGATTGCCGTAGGTGGGATTGCCCCGTTTCACTCTTCTTCCATTGCCCTTAGGCTTTAGGAAAAAGCTCGTCTCTGTGGCTCTCTCATCCCGTCATTTCGGGAATCGTTCCCCCGATTTTTCAATCGGGGGTCACCAGCCCCGATGGAAGCAAGCATAAGCTTGCTTTAATATCGGGGTCGGAGCTTACGCTCCGTCCCCTGCTTTCTACGGTCTGGACTTTCCTCCCCGCCCTTTCCTGAGAAAGAGCGAGGTAGCTATCCGGCTCCCGCAGGTTGGCATTATTATATCAAAAAATCTCTAAAATCACCATCAGATTATTAGCACTTGCTAAATTATTATAAATGTTTATAATATAATCCAAATTTAATAATTTATCTAAACCTGCCTTCGGCAGGTTTTTGTTATCTGGGAGGTGAAAATTATGACCGAATTTATTACCGCCTTAATGGCTTTAATCGCCACCTTTATCCATCCATCTAGTCCGGATAATGTCCCGCCGGTTAATAAGACCGAATTTGAAAATAAAGTTAATAATGTTTCGCAATTAGCCAGACAGTTAAATCCGCCCGATGATCATGATAATGGTTCAGAGAATCAATCCGGTAATTCCAATGACTTTGATTATTTTCCCTTTAATAATAGTCGGGAATTAAATATCAGATTAAGAATTCCAGGTGCGACCGGCGCAACCGGCCCAACAGGCCCAACAGGCCCAACAGGCCCAACAGGCCCAACCGGCGCAACTGGAACAAGCTCGACTGATTTTAATAATCAATCAGGTCCAAACGGGATAACCGGTAAAGCTCCTCCTTCCTTTGACCGTTACCAATATAGGCAAGAAACTAATAGAGGAATGTAAGTCTTAGAAAAAGACCTTCTACAAATACTTCTTCAGCTGAAGCTATTTTTTGCTATAATGGCTAAAATTAAATTATGGCTTCAAAATTAAATATTGATAATTTCATCGTCTCCGGAAATCTTATTGATATACACCAAAATAAAATCTATCCCGCTTCAATTGTTGTCAGTCATAAAAGAATCGTCAATATTATTAAAGAAAAGAAAAAATATAAAAATTATCTTCTTCCCGGTTTTGTTGATTCCCATATTCATATTGAGAGTTCCATGCTGCCTCCCTCGGAATTTGCCAGGCAAGCCGTTGTTCACGGAACGGTAGCTACAGTTTCCGATCCCCATGAAATAGCAAACGTTTTAGGTGTCAAAGGAGTGGAATATATGATTAAAGACGGTCACCAAGTCCCCTTCAAATTTTATTTTGGCGCCCCAAGCTGTGTTCCGGCTACTTCTTTTGAAACTGCCGGAGCCACTCTTGGCGTCAAGGAAACGGAATTATTATTGAAGAAAGATCAAATAAAATTTTTAAGCGAAATGATGAACTACCCCGGTGTCTTAAATGGTGATCGGGAGGTTCTTACTAAAATCAAATTGGCCCATAAATACCGAAAACCTATTGACGGGCATGCCCCAGGCCTATCCGGTCAGCTCTTAAAAAAATATATTTCTTACGGAATTACTACCGATCACGAAACTTATCAAATGAACGAAGCCCTTCAAAAAATTAAATACGGCATGAAGATTATTATTAGAAATGGTTCAGCTGCTAAAAATTTTGACGAATTAATTCCTTTAATTGAAAAATTTCCGGCTCTCTGTCTGTTTTGTTGTGATGATCAGCATCCCGATGATTTACTAAAAGGCCATATTAATTTATTGGTTAAAAAAGCCATCCAAAATAATTATGATCTGATATCTGTTATAAGGGCAGCTACTATAAATCCCGTTATTCATTACCGTCTTGATGTTGGCCTGTTAAGGAAGGGGGACTGGGCTGATTTTATTATTGTTGATAATTTGAACAATTTCAGCGTTCTCACCACTTATATCAACGGTCAAAAAGTTGCTCAAAAAGGGAAATCTCTCATCAAAAGAATTAAACCCTGCCTGATCAACCGTTTTAATATCGGGATAAAAAAAGAAAGTGATTTTGCCTATCCCAAGATAGTAAAAAGTATTCATCTTATCCAAGTTAAAGACGGCCAACTGATTACCAAAAAATCAAAGGCAACGCCTAAAATTTCCCGTGGCCGGATAATTGCCGATACCAAACGGGATATTCTGAAAATCACCGTCATTAACCGTTATCGGAATACTAAACCTGCCGTCGCCTTTATCAAGAATTTCGGCCTGAAAAAGGGCGCCCTGGCTGGGAGTGTTGCCCACGATTCCCATAATATCATCGCTGTCGGAGTATCCGACACTGACCTTACTGCTGCCGTTAATGCCGTCATCATAAATAAAGGGGGTTTAGCCGTCGCAGTCAATGGTGAAATATCCGTACTTCCTCTTCCTATTGCCGGACTGATGTCCGATCAATCCTCCGAAACTGTTGCCGGAAAATATGAACAACTATCCGATCTTATCAGAAAATTAGGTTCCCAATTGACCTCTCCCTTTATGACTCTCTCCTTTATGGCTTTATTGGTTATTCCCCATCTTAAACTCTCCGATAAAGGCCTCTTCGATGGTGATAAATTCAAAATTATATGAAAATAAAAAATAAATACGCTTTTGTATTCTTCCTCACTCTTTCTTTTGTTGTCATTATATTAACCGGGGCATTTTTCTACAAAAAAAATCCTCAATTGTTTTCCTTAAACAAAAATAATCAGATTTCTCCCTCTCAAGTTTTGACCTCTCCCACTTTGCCGATCCCCACACCTACCGTATTTGAATTTAAGATCAATCTTGTCAGTCTGCCCGATCAAATCACGGCAGGGGAAGTTGCCGCTTTTACCTGGATGATTTTGGGGCCGAAAAGAACAACTAAAACAACTACTGTTTATTACGGAGATCAAGCCACTCCCGGTAATTTAACAAAAGAAATACTGCCTCTTAATACCAAATACGATCAATATCTTAAAGAGTTTATCAGCGGTGAATATACCATACCGCTGACTTTTGTCGGCAATCACGTCATAGACAAACCCGGTACTTATTATGCCCGGGCTTACGCCAGTATAGATAAGGATAATTACTGGTCGGATGAACATATCTTTACTGTCAAATCTGCCAAGCATGAAATTAAAATAATAAGTTATTCTGAAAAAGTAAAACTCAACCAAAATTCCACTTTTAACTGGCAAATTAGCGGACCGCCAACAACCATAAGTTATACTTCAATAGTCGGCTCCAAAGAATCAAAATCGGGCTCTCTTGAAGAAACGGTTGATCTGACCAAAACTCCCTACAAAGAATTGGTAAAAGAGTTTATCTCTGGATCTTACCAAATTCCGTTAACATTTGTCGGTAATGCCATTCTGCCGGAGTATGGCACCTTTTACATTAGAGCCCTGGCTGTTATTAACAGCAAGAATATCTGGTCGGAAGAATATAAAATCTCTGTGGAATAGCGTAACAGAAATCGTCTTCTGAGCAAGCTGAGATACATCGGTAACACTTCCAAGGTAGAATAATCAAAAAGGATTGGAGGTAGTTTATCGATGTATAAAGAA
>Ga0155407_113_pt2 | contig 14794 bp, 12 predicted proteins | sample RifCSPhighO2_02_FD_106375 | JGI IMG/M metagenome (GOLD analysis project Ga0155407, IMG submission 106375) | Candidatus Gottesmanbacteria bacterium RIFCSPHIGHO2_02_FULL_39_14
AAGTAATTGAGGCAGCTTGATTGGAATTATAATCTTAAGGCGATTTTATATCAATAGCATACTGTTGTCTTTTTTTAAGCTGCAAAATAAATAGTTTCGTCAATTCGATGGCATCAGTGATAAATGGTGCGGGAGAAATGCTACGGATTTTTCTGGCCAATTCCTGGTGTTCGGGATTTCTTAAGTCAAGCTCGGTGATTAATTCTTCAATTGCTATAGCCCATTGAGGTGGAGGCAATTCTCTTCCCTGCAGTTTTTTCCTGACTACTTCATAACCTTTTTCAATGCCTCCCTTTCTTAATGTCAATTGCAGAGCTTCGCTCAAGAAGGACCAGTCTTGGTCGATGGTTGCGGCCATTCCATCTTTATTTGGAGTCACTAACTCTAGTTGCTTCGTCATATATTCAATAGCATTTAATTGTAATGCAGTAATTTCAGGTAAAAATCTCATTAATGTTTTATCGGACAGATCCCTCTGTAATTTATACTCTTGAATATTTCTGATTAATTCATAAGCCATTCCGTTGGCAATTTCCAGCATTGCCTGGACATGTTCTACTCTCCAGGGATTAACTTTGGCAGCTCCAGTTGAAGATCCGCTCCCTGTAATTTTTTGATGCAATAATTTATCTTTAATATATTCCCAAGTATCACCGGCCAAACCGTGGATAATATTATTCGTTCTAACTTGAATCTGAAGAAATTCTGCCAGGTCGTCATTGGGATTTCCCTGGGTGGTAATTAATTCAGGGTCAAGACCGAACCTTCTGGCAAACTTTTGCGAAAATCCTAGCCACCATTCCACGTCTTTTTCCGGAAAGGCGGTTCGTTGTCCGCTGTAAGTACCGATAATACCATTGAACTTTCCGGTAAATTGATGGTTAGCTGTTTTATCAATCTCATCCTGTAATCTTGAAGCAAAGACTAACAATTCTCTGCCAAAGGTGGTTACTCCGGCAGGTTGCCCATGGGTTCTACCAATCATCAAGCAATCTTTCGCTTCATCAGCTATCGATATAAGTTTATTGTTCAGTTCCGTCATAGTCGGAATAATATATTCTCTTCTGGCCAGATCAATCATCAGTCTCCAGGCAATATTATCGATATCTTCAGAGGTAGGTCCGAAATGAAGATAATCCAGAAGTCGAGGTAACGAGTGTTTTTTAATATCTTCCTGCATGAATTTGACTATGGCCACCACATCATGATCGGAACGTTTTTCAAAATCTTTAGTTATAGCACCTGATGCCAAATCAAATTTATCTAAAGCAGTATCTAGGTATGCCGTTTCCTCTTGAGTCAATGGATCAATCAGACCTTCTTCAGCATAGATTCTGAATAATTCACCTTCGACGAAAATTCTGGCTCTCATTAATCCCCATTCGGACAAATAGGGTCTTAATTTTTCCGATCGATCAGCATATCTGCCGTCGATGGGAGATATAGCAAGCAATTTTTCATCCATGGTTCTTACGGGAATCGGTTGGACTACTGGAGGAAGCATTTTTATTACTTCAGTTTCTTGCGGCATAGAAATTAAGAGGACAGGGGAGCTGGGCAGAAGTATATATAATAAATAAATAGCCTGTCAAATTGTCCTAAGACCTACTTTGACCGCATTTCATCCACTTTGACCAGATTGACAGAGGATTTATTATAGGATAAAAATTGGATATTCCATTTTAATTTATTTGCACAACTTTCTTGAGATAAGAGAAAAATGGCAATTCCATTGCAAGAACAAATTCGACAATTTGATTTAAGAACTGCAATCGGATTACCTCCAGAAACTATTATATATAGACACCCCGAGGAAGAATTAGACCATACTTTTTTCGCTTCAGACGAATTTAGGACGCGGTTAGTACTTAAGGAAGATCCGAAAAAGTATGATACTCAATTACTATATTATTTATTCTCTTTATCCCAGGATATAGATGATGGGATTAATAATACCGCAGATTCTTATCCTCATATCAAAGATCCTGTAGAAGTTGGAAAATTTAGGGAATTAGTCAGGTTGCATACACCTGAATTAATGCAGCAAATTCAAAAAAATTTTATTAGTATGCTCAAAACAAGTGGAGAGAAAATCAGGGAACATGGCCGTGAAGTTGTCATGGCTTTCCCTAAATGGGGATCACTGGCAATTTTAAGAGCGATGGAAAAAGAAGGTTTACCTGGTGAAATGTTAATTTCGGCTGACATTTCCGGATCAGTAGGTACTGACACAGGTCATGCCAGAGCGGAAAATCTACCTCAGGAACTATTAGATCCAAATAAAGTGGTATTATTCCCTGATGATATTTTTGATACTTGCGTGACGTTGATCGAATTAGGGATAGCCAGAGCAAGTGTGAAAGCGGAACAGAATGGAATTAGAGTTAATCATAGAATCTTTCATAATCCTGATGAATTTGAAGAGATTATGAGAAAAGCCAGAAAGGGTTTATTACCAGAGGAGGAAACAGAATTAGTATGGAAGGAGCTGGCTAAAATATTATGGGATGTTGATGTCATTTCTGCACCATTTTCCATTAAAAATCCGCCTTTCGCCCAAGCGGTAATATCTTTAGCTTCTGATATCTGGAATGATCCTAATGTTTCAGATTGGGATAGGCAAAAGGCATCAATACAAGGACAATTAATGTTTCAGACTCACTATATAAATCCCAATCATTGGATAATCGGAGGCAGATGGGGAGGAATTCCTTTATTGGATACCAAGGTGCGGGGTATCACAATTTGGGAGGAGATTTCAAATCATTCAGAAAAATATGGAGTTAGCGCTAATCAATTAGAATATTTGGCACAAACTGGTATACTCGAACTTAGTTTGAGATCATTTTCTGGTCTTGATGGATTATGGGTTTTTAACCCGGAAGGATTATGCGAGGAAAATATGCCAAACGGTTATGGTGAAGATTTACTTCCATATAATCAATTAGTTCAATATTACGCTGATCATATTGCATCATTTACCCTAAATCGTTGGCCTGATGAATCAGTAAATTCCGTGATCCAAAGCGTTCCTGTTTAAGACTCTAAATAAATTACCTATTAATTTTCCCACCCCATAGCTTTTCCTCTTGAGATTTAATTGAGTTTGAGGTATAAAATCAATTTAAAATATGCAATTATTTAAGGAAAAACCGTTTTATATTCGTCACGCAGAATATTTGGCTAAACAACATATGACAGGTATGCCTCCTATAGGGTTGACTTTTGAAGATGTTTTAGTACAACCCGCACATTCCACAATTCCATCAAGACAAAGTGGTCACATAAGCTTAAATTCACATGTAGTTGGTGATGTTTATGTAAATGCTCCAATTATGACAGCTAATATGGATACGATAACTGAATGGAGAATGGCTCAAGAAATTGCCTTATTGGGCGGGGTCGGAGTTATTCATAGATATTTATCATCAGATGAACAGGCTAGGCAAGTTAAAATAGTTAAAGAAAAAACCAGAACTTTACAGGATAAACCTTTTTCGGTTCATCCCGATGCTACGATTAGGGATATGAGGAGATTACAGAAAGAACTAAAGACAGGTTATTTTTTAGTGCAAGATACTGAGAGTAATTTATTAGGTATTGTTACCGATATAGATATGGAAACTACAGAAGACGTCTCCACACAAGCCTTCAATATAATGACTCCTCGGGACCGATTAATAACGGTTCCGGCAGGTACAACGTTGGAGGAAGCAGAAAAGATAATGAAGGCAAATAGAATTAAAAAGGTTCCTGTTATGTCTTCTGAGGGAAGAGTTGTTGGAGTATATACTCGGAAGGATGCTGAATTAGTTAGGAAATACCCTTATGCTTCCAGAGATAATAAAGGGAAATTGATAGTCGGTGGAGCTATCGGAGTAAAAGATATTGAGGCAGAAGTAGAAAGAGCGTATAAGTTAGTTGATGCTGGCGTGGATTTTATTATTATTGATATAGCACATGGAGATAGTGAAAATATGAAGAGAATGCTTAAACGATTAATTAAGGAAAATATTCCTGTACCGATTATTGCTGGGAATATTGCAACTAGTGAAGCTGCTAAAGCATTAATAGGAGAAGGAGCAAGAGGTTTAAAAGTTGGTATAGGCCCGGGTTGGGCTTGTGATACAAGGGTGGTTGCCGGAGTGGGCAGAGCACAAATATCAACCATTGCCAGTGTGGCGGCAGTGGCAGTTAAAAATAATATTGCGGTAATAGCCGATGGCGGAATGAGAAATCCAGGGGATTTGGTAAAAGCACTAGTTGCTGGAGCTGATATCGGTATGTTTGGTGGGATGTTTGCCGGTACCGAGGAAACTCCAGGAAAAAAAATCATAAGAGGTAGGAAATTTTATAAACGATATGAAGGTATGGCTTCTGATTCAGCTAGAAGAAGAGCAAAAAATGCCTTAAATACAATTCAGACTATTGGAAGTATATATGAAGACAGATATTCAGAAACAGAAGAAGGAGAAGAACAAGATGCTCCTGAAGGGAGAGAGAAAGAAGTACCTTACCGTGGACCAGCTAAGGAGGTATTTATTTATATACGGGGAGGAGTTAGGTCAGGTATGAGTTATATTAATGCTTATACAATTCCTGAAATGAGAGAGAAAGGAGAGCTTGAAAGAATAACTCAAGCCGGTGCAGTAGAACAATATGGTGATATTATTTAATTGTCCTGATTTAGTTTTATATTAGATAAACTTTTTATTAACTTGAATTAATAGAGATTAGAATTTCGGCGGGGGATTTGCAGTTGACTTCTTTGATTTTTTTAGAGTCCTGGTCAAATGATACTAGAGTTAAACCTTCGGGAATTTGGGATACAATCAGGAAATCGGTGAATTTGATTTTGTAATCTCGATAATATTTTAAGGCTTTATCCAGATCTTCATTTTCTATGATAGTGATGTTTCTGACTTCTTTGATTTTTGCCGTTATGTCAATAAAAATGAAGATTTTGCAACTGATGATTCTTTGATAAACAATGTTATAATCCATAATATATGCTGAATTGGAATGTTGATGAGGAGAGATTTAAAAAGGAGGATCCGGAGGGGTATAAACTGTGGAGAATAACCCAATTGATTAACTATGGTTTGGACGGGGAGAAACTTGAAGCAGCGGAGATTAAAAAAGCCTGGCCGAAAATCAAGGGAAATTTAGATCCTTATAAAAAGCGATTATTGGAGTATTTATTATGGGGAAAACTATACTCACTCCCACCCAATATAACTTTCTGGAATATGCACAAGCTGATGAAGAGATAAACCGTTGGTTTTATCTGACGGGCGGCACGGCACTTTCTGAATTTTATCTTCAACACAGACTCTCTGAAGACATTGATTTATTTTCGGAGAGCATGGTAAATGACATAAAAATTGATAACTTCCTAAAGAAAATCACTTCCAAACTAAAAATCAAAAAAATCAGTAAAGACCATATTATGGGTTTATTTGTATATAAACTTTTATTAAACAAAGGAGAAACTTTAAAGGTGGATTTTAATGAATATGCATTTAAACCCGTAGAAGTGAGTAAATTAAAGTTTGGTAAACTTTCCGTTGATAGTTTTTATGATATTGCAATCAATAAAGTATACAGTATTACAGGTAGATTTCAGAATCGTGATTTTATTGATTTGTATTTTATTTTAAAAAAAGATGAATTTTCGTTGGAGCAGTTACTCAATCGGGTGGAAGATAAATTCAATACAAAGATAGATGAGTTTTATTTTTCCAGCCAGCTTTTGAGAGCAGTGGACCTGCCGAAAGCATATCCCAAAATGCTGGTTCCATTTAATTTCACAGATATGGTGGAGTTTTTCAAAAAAGAAGCCAAGAGACTGGGAAAAAAAGCAATTAAAATATGATTTGGCCAAGCTCCTTGTTAAATGGATTTGCTTTTGTTAAGATATAAAAACTTTTCAGAAACTGATGAGCTCCTCCGGGATATTAAGCCAATAAATTGGCACCATCCCGGTAATCGGTTTTTAGATTAAGGAGAAAATATGAGAGAGATATCTTTAAAAGAACTTCTTGAAGCGGGTTGCCATTTCGGTCATAAAACGACCAGGTGGCATCCCAAAGCTGCCTCATTTATCTATCAATCCAGGGAAGGTGTGCATATCATTGATTTAGTTAAAACCCGCGATTGGCTGAAAAAAGCAGGTGATTTTGTCTTGGGATTGGGAAAGAACGGCCAAACACTTTTGTGTATCGCTTCTAAACGTCAGGCTAAAGGTGTTGTAAGTCAAGCAGCCAAAAGGGCCGGACTTCCTTTTATGACTAGCAGATGGATTGGAGGTTTCGTTACCAATTGGGATGAGGTTAAAAAAAATATCGAGCGAATGAATTCCTGGAGGAAGGAAAAGACTGATGGGACTTGGGAAAAGTATCCCAAGCATGAGGTTATCAAGCTTAATAAACTGTTAAGAAAGGTGGAAATGGTTTATGCGGGAGTTGAAAATCTGACAAAGCTTCCGGAGGCCGTTTTTATAGTAGATATCAATAAGGAAGTGACGGCTTTGAGGGAGGTAACAAGGCGCGAAATACCCATAGTGGCCATGGTTGATACCAATGCTGATCCCAATTTAGCGGACTATCCTATACCGGCCAATGATGATGCCGTGGGAAGTATTCAGTATGTGGTTAACTATTTAATTGAAGCTTATCTTGAAGGTAAAAAAATAGGGGAGAAGAAGGAGGAAAAAAAGGTGGAAAAAGCGGTTAAAGCAGAAAAGAAAGAGGAAAAAGAAAAAAAGGATGACTTTGATGAGAAGAAGCCGAAGAAAAGAGGTCGACCGAAAAAGAAATGACCATAACAATAGATCAAATAAAGAAACTGCGGGGGGAAACGGGTTTTGGAGTAATGGATGTCCGTAAGGCCCTGGAAGAGACCAAGGGGAGCGAGAAAAAGGCCATAGACCTTCTTAAGAAGTGGGGTATTCAAAAATCGGAAAAAAAGCTTTCACGGGAGACCAAAGCCGGTATTGTCGAATCATATATTCACGGTGAAGGAAAGGTTGGAGTTTTATTAGAGCTTCTTTGTGAGACGGATTTTGTAGCCAGAACTGATGAATTTAAGCGCCTTGCTCATGAGCTTTGTCTTCAGATTTCTTCGATGAATCCCAAAAATGTCAAAATGCTATTAGAACAGGAATATATCCGGGATCCGGAGTTTAAAGTTGGAGATTTAGTCAAGCAAGTCATTGGTAAACTAGGTGAAAACATTGCCGTCTCGCGCTTTATCCGCTTCAAGCTGGGCGAAAATTCATTTTCTTAATAACTTCCTGGAAATCGTGATATTCGCCGGATACACCCGGCCGCTGGACAATCCGGTACGCGCCTGAATTATCGACCAGAATAGCCTGTTGAACATGGGGGATAATTAACGGTCCCAGATTAACTTGCTGACGCTCTTCAAAATCAGCCATTAATTCTTCATTTTCCAGGATCCAACCGTACAATTGGTTTTCGGACGCTCCCAAAAGCCGTAGCAGGACAGCCGAGGCAGGGTAGGGAGAATTATTGGGATGAAATGACCAGAGCAGAATCGAGGGGGACCGGTACTGATCGAAGGTTTGAAGAAATTTGTCCAGGCGAAATATATCAGAATAAACCCACATTGTTCTTAAATTGTCGTCCCGGTCACCCATATCGTCGGCCAGAATGCCCCAGGAAAGAGCGGGATGTTCGGCTGAGAGAACAATGCTTAAGATTTTCTGCATATTCAATGCATCCGTCTTATTCTGACTCATCTGGTAAAGCGGATATTTCTGGTCTGTAACAGCCTTGAGAAGAAGGAAGAGATTATTGGCATAATCCGACTGGTCCATATTTACATACATTACGCCTCCGGTTATCATCTGGATGACGACAAATTGATTTATTACTCCAATTGCATCGTCGTTATTGGACGTGAAATCTTCAACCAGATCATGAAAATCTGCACCTACAAAAACTACAGCAGTCTCTTCGATATTGAATTCATCAAAGGGGTCAAACTGCATAACCGGATGAAATTGTTGCGGTGATCCCATATATTCGTGGTTCAGAATGGCGTCAGCAAGTGTTTGCATTTTAACTCTGCTTTCGTGGTTGCCTTTTGCTTCCCCAGTATTTCTGGTTTTATCGGTATAAAGATCTTTCATTATTCCCTGGCTTCTTATTGGCAGATTCGCAAGATCATCCCGACCAAAACGGGAAAAAATTCCTTTAACAATACCGTTGACCCGCTGGTAAAATTCTTGGTCGTCGGGAGTGAACATACGCTGAAACAATTTTTTTAAATCAGCAGAAGGTTCTTGGTAATTCACGTAACGGCCTTCAAGAATCCCGGGATAATATTCTTCCAAGGCTTCCGAAGGCAGTGTAACCATATAAGTTGAATCCAGGGGATTTTGAATTAAATACATAATTTCCTTCTGAAGGGCTTCTTTACTCCAACGGTTAGGGTCGGGAGACAAAATCAATGGTCTTCTGGGTACATCCAGCAGGTTAGTTGGAAGGTCATAAGCTTTTTCTGTTACATTAGCCATAAAGAGGGATTATAGCAATCCGGAAGAGGCAGGGCAAATGGAATTAGGATTTGGTTTTCTTGGTATAGCGTTCCTTGGAGAGGCGGATGGCTTTGTCACGGTTTTGGTTGAGGGATTTGGGAAGTGGCAAAGTGAGAGCATGGAACGGCAGTGAGGTCAGGTTGTCGATGGCCAGTTTAATGATTATCTGATAGGCCCCTAGGTTGACCAGATCTTCTTCCTTGTACCATTGGCCGAACTCACGGGACAAGAGGTGAGCGTCTTGGGCTCCGATGATAAAAGAGATCAAGGTTCCGGCGTTGCCGAAGATAGCTTTTTGAACTTCCTCTTCCACCTGGCCGATATACTGATTAGCCAGGTTAATATTCAGCCGGTATTTCCTGGCTTCGGACAGGATTTTTATAAATGAGGTGGTAGCAAAATTCTGGAACTCGTCAACATAAAGGTAAAAATCACGCCGTTCTTCTTCTTTAACGTTAACCCGGTTCATGGCGGCCAGCTGGATTTTAGTAATGAACATCGCCCCGAGAAGGGCGGCATTATCCTCGCCTAATTTTCCCTGGGCAAGATTGAGGATTAATATTTTCCCCTGATTCATAATGTCTTCCAGATCAATGGTGGATTGGGGGTGTTCTAGTATCTGTCTGATAGTAGGAGAGGTGACAAATTGGCCTACTTTGTTCTGGATGGGGGAAATAGCTTCACTTTTAAGCCTGGGATGCATTTTGTCATATTCATTTCTCCAAAAGTTCTGTAGGATTTTGTCTTCGACTTTACTGAGAATTTTTTGGCGGAAATTCTGATCCGAAAGTAGATCCGGAACCATGACCAGGGTGGAATCGGGATATCCAAGCAGAGTAAGAATGACATTTCTCAAGATATATTCCAAACGCGGTCCCCAGGAATAGGCATAGAGTTTGGAAAAAATAGAGACGATGCCTGAGGCCACCAATTCCTTATGAACAGGGTTTTTAACTTCCAGGGGATTCATCCAAAAGGGATTGTTTTGATCAAATGGTTCAAGATAAACAACGTCATTAAGACGGAACGAAGGAATATAATCCAGAAGGGTTTCCGAGAGGTCTCCATGGGGATCGATGACAGCTACACCTTCGCGGTTTCTCATGTCATTAATGGACATATTGGCGATTAATGTTGTTTTACCGGTACCGGTTTTTCCGATGATATACATATGTTTCCGGCGGTCGGTCCTTTTAATACCGAAGGTGGTCAACTGGTTTTTATATTCAGCCCTGGCAAAAAAATTGATTTCTTTTTTTTCAATATCACTCAGATTGGCTGAGACAGGTAAATTTGCAGGAGGTTCTCCCAACAGTGTTCTTCCCCAAGTGATGTTTTTAATCCCGGCCAGCATTTTGGTCGGCGGATGCCAAAGAGTGGCTAACTCTTCAGTATTTAAAATCTGATGCCTGGGAAAATGGTTTTTCTCGCGTTTTACCAGACGTTCAAAAGCGATGTTTTTAAAGAAAAGCCTGGGGCGCCGGAGAATAAGACGGTTACCTTCACCCAGGGCAAAGGCGCCGAAGGCACCGGACAGATTAAACAATTGGCTTAAAGCCTGTTGGTTTGATGAAGCACCTATCAGGAGCCGGATGTATGTCCGGTAACCGGTATGATTTATTTTTTCCTCAATCAGGCGAGAGTTTGGAAACGGACTGGTCCGGTCGGGAGCCCGCGCGGAGGGATTGGAAATGCCTTTCTGAAGCATGGTGGCAACCATTCTCTGCCAGTTAAATTGGGGAGGTTCAATGACTATTTGAACAACCCCTTTTTCTTCTTGGCCGAATTTGGACATGACACCGATAATAGAGGACAACGGATCAAGGTCCTTGAATTCATTATATGTTTTAAGAGGATAGTAAAAGTAGGAAGAAAGCTGCAAATTACCTATAGAAAGATACGGACTTTTGGTGATATTGCCTAAGTATTCGGGTACACTGCTTATTATTATTTTCGGATACTGGCTGACAATTTGGCTTTCCAAAAAAGTTTGGAAAGATTCCGGCATAACCGCATACATATGAATTTCCTGGTTAAAGGAAGCAATTTCAAAGGATAGGGTTCTGACTTTGATCCAAAGCCTACGGAAGTAAGAGACATGACCTCCAGCGAAGAGAGAGGAAAAGACTTGAGCCATCATTTCCGGTGTCTCTTCACTGGTTTTGGCCGATTTTACTTCAAGAATGACTTTTTTCTCCTTTGCCACCTTGGAATAAGTATAGATGAAAAAGTTGCCAAGATAAAGAATTCCTGCTATTCTTTTGGTTGAATATGGCTGATGATCCTTATATTTCCCAGGTAAAAGGGAAAATGCAGAAGGCTATTTTGGTGTTGCAGGAGGATCTGTCCACTATAAGAACCGGCCGCGCTACACCTGCCTTGGTGGAGAATATACTGATATCAGCCTACGAAGGAACTCAGAGTCTCAAGATAAAAGAGATGGCTACCATCACTACTGAAGGAGCCAGGATGCTAATTATCTCGCCTTTTGATCCGACGGAAATCCGTGATATCGAGAAGGGAATAAACAGCGCCAATTTGGGATTTATCGCCTCAGTTGACAGTAATATTATCAGGATTAATATTCCTTCTTTAACTGCCGAACGCCGCGAGGAATTCATAAAGCTTGCCCATACTAAAATTGAGGGCGGACGGATTATGATCCGCCAGATAAGACATGATTTAATGTCCAGCCTAAAAAGACAGTTTGAGGGAAAAGAAATTTTCGAGGACGATAAAAAAAGATTGGAAAAGGAAATCCAGAAAATTACCGACGAGATGATGGCCGAGATTGAAGTCTTGCGGGAGAAGAAAGAGCAGGAATTGCTGGAAGTATGAAACTAGACTTCTTTTTCTTTCAAAAGCTTAAGTTCCCTTTCGACGATTTTTTTGAGAATTGTCAAGCTGATGGCATATGTCGATTCGACTCCCTCGTAGGAAAGAGTCCGTGATCCGAGATTTTTTGCCTTAGAATAGGGTGTATCTGAAGCATAATGGGCAATACCCAGTTGGAAGGGAGTGGGAGTGAGATTGATAAATTCGTCTTCTTCATAACGGTTATAGTAAATAAATTCGTAGACTGCATTAAGATAGGGACCTGCTTCCATTTCGATATCGGTATAGCCTTCGCGGAACCATTTTTCAATCATGCCGGTGGATTCCAAATAGGTACCTTTTGTAGTAACCGTTTTCTGGTTATCCAGGACGGATCCTGACTTGAATATTTTTTTAAAGTCGTTGGCGTTAAAACAGTTATTGATAGCATAGATATTTTTAGTATGAGCATCAAAAACAGTGGTGGGGAGGAGAATATCTCCAATATGGCCGTTTAAAGCAGCAGCTTTACCCATGACATAGATACCCAAGACCTGGCCAACGTTTTGCCCGATTTCAGTCAAGACCTGATAGGCTGCCCAGCCCAAGGGATAATCGATATTGACAATCAGGGAATTGCTGCTTTTGAGATTTTTCAAATCCATATCAATTAATTCACCAACCCGGGAGTCGGGAAGACGGGCTAAAGGAATAATTTGGGCATCAATATCCAGGTTGTGCATGGCATTGATGTAACTTATCCCCAATAACTTCTCAGATTTGTTTTTTTCCGCCTGGAGTTGGGGACTTGTACGGAGTAATTTTTTGGATAAATAATAGAGAAAAAATTCGCGGGATAGATGGAGATTTTTCTCTCTAAGATTATTCCAAATATCGATCAGATGTTGGTCATAACTTTGGTGAAGAAATTTTAACAGCTCTTTTTTTTGGTTAAGGACGAAGCGGGTGATCAGATTTACCAATGAATGGGTATTGGAGGAGACAAAATAAATGGGCATATTAAGCAAATCATACTTGGGGATGGATTTTTCGATATGATCCCACCAATATTGGGTAGCACGGGAATATTCCATGTAGGAGCCGGACAGTAATTGGACATGAAAATTTACCCGTCTATATTTTATAGCGGTTAAGAATTTATGATAATCTTCCCCCCAAATTTTTTTAAAACGGGAAACATCTTCTGCTTCGATATAATGTTCAAATTTTTTGACTACATTGGAACTTTTTTTCAGAACCTGGTGGAGGTTATTCCACTCGATTTGGAAAGCAGTCAAAAGAGTAATCAGATCGTCAACATCAGTCACAGAAGCAATATAAATAGCCAGGGTATCCCGGCCATTAAAGTACATTTTACGTCTGCGACCTACAGTCTCAACTTCCTGCCAGCTTTCAATAGTAGCAAAACGGTTGTTTTTGAAAACCCGGATTGACTGGCCGAGGATAATTTTTTTAACCATGGACATACAACTCGGTAACCTGAGAAGTGAATAAATAAAGGCAGAAGTGTCAACTTGCGGATCCTTGGCCTTTTGGTGGAGGATGGAATTCATTTCCTTATGGGAATCGATCAGTTTTTCTATTTGGACAACTCCTGCAGATTTGAGGAGGGAACGGTAGGTTCTGATATGAATCTCGATAGGGTCTATTTTTTGATGATGGTTATTGTTCATATAAAACGATTAATGTAGTATTATATACTACTTTTAATTTTTTACTCGAGTTAATAAATAAAATGTCATCCCGAGCGAAGTCGAGGGATCTCTCGCAAATGCGAGAATTGACTGAAACTAGTTCAGAGATCCTTCACTTTGTTCAGGATGACAAGACATAAATGTTTGTCACTTTGGTTGTTTTTTTGTTAATTTTGTCGGTTTTGGTTTTGGTTCATGAGATGGGACATTTTTTGGCAGCCAAAAAATTCGGAATTTATGTAGAAGAATTCGGTTTCGGGTTGCCTCCCAGGCTTTTCGGAATAAAAAAAGGAGAAACAATTTACTCAATAAATTACCTGCCTTTCGGAGGATTTGTCAAGCTGTACGGGGAGGAAGGTTTGGAGGAAAAAACTAAAACCAAAATAGCCAAATCAAGGGTTTTTTATACCAGGCCCGTCTGGCAGCGGAGTGTGGTTATTGCCGCCGGGGTTTTCATGAATCTGCTTTTAGCCATATTCATCATCTCTTATATTTTTACCCAAGGAGTAATGGTACCAACTCAAAATGTGCATATTGAAAAAGTTATTACAGGATCTCCGGCTGAAATAGCGGGAATTAAAGCTTTAGACAAAGTTGAGAAATTTATTGTTTCAGAAAATGGGGAAAAAGTAGAGGTTAAAATCACATCTACCGATATATTAATAAATACGACTAAAAAATACTTAGACAGGGAAATAACTTTAGAAGTTGACAGAAATGGTAAGAAGTTATTATTTAATATAGTGCCGAGAAAAGATTATCCGGCCGACCAGGGACCAATGGGAGTTTTGATTTCCAATTTTGAAGAAAAGAAATACTCCATTTTGGAAGCTCCGGTTATGGGATTTAAGGAGTCGCTGGTTTTATCGCGGGAACTGGTAAAAGGTATAGGAAGAACTTTATGGAAACTGATGACTTTCCAGTCGGTAGCCAAAGATGTGGCCGGTCCGATCGGGATAGCACAAATGACCGGGGAGGCAATTAAGTTCGGGCATAATGCTATTTTGGAAATGCTGGGGCTTCTTTCCCTTAATTTAGCCATTATCAATATCTTGCCTTTTCCGGCACTTGACGGCGGTAGGCTAGCCTTTGTAATAATTGAAGGAATAACCGGAAAAAGGGTGAAGACAAATTGGGAACGCTATATCCACCAGATCGGCATGGCCATACTTCTTCTGCTTATTTTATTAGTAACAGTCAATGATCTGATCAGAATGTTCGGAAAATAGATCTTATGACTTCGGATAATTCACGAGTGTGTTGAAAATCTCCTGGTCATTTCGAATGAAATGAGAAATCCAGGCACGAAGTGCCGTATTTTACGCTAACGCTAGATTTCTCGACTTCGCTCGAAATGACAATGAAAAAATGTTTTTCAATAGACTGAATTCGTAACTGTTCAGACTCCTGATACGATTTTGTCATTGCGAGCGTAGCGAAGCAATCTCTATAGATCGCCACGGCTACTTCGTAGCCTCGCGATGACATTGGTTGTATCAGAAGAGTGAGTAATTACCTGAATTCACAGTTTTTGACAAAAAAGAATTGTTTGTGATACGATTAACAATTAATAAAAGCGTTATCAGTTTGGTTTCCCGCCAAACGAGCTGCGTACGAAGAGTACGACGGAAGGACACCGTAAAAATAAATCCCAAGTGTGTCGTAGTTAAACGGAGCACTTAATAAGCCCCGCCAAAGGGCG
>Ga0155407_155_pt2 | contig 14762 bp, 15 predicted proteins | sample RifCSPhighO2_02_FD_106375 | JGI IMG/M metagenome (GOLD analysis project Ga0155407, IMG submission 106375) | Candidatus Gottesmanbacteria bacterium RIFCSPHIGHO2_02_FULL_39_14
AGCTTTTAAGGTGGCTTCCTCGATCGGAGAACCCCAACCACCATAACGTTTTCCTTCAAAATCTGCAACTTTTTCAATATTACTTTTTTTTAGAGAAGCAAAAGCCGAGGTGTTATGCTGAATAATAGCGGCAATAGAGACAACGGGAATATCTTTCGCCCGCGCCAGTGTTACCGCTTCTTGAGAGCTGACTGCAAAATCGGCTTTAAGCGAAGCTACTAACTGGATATTTTCTCCTTCAGAGGGCTGAATAATTTTTATCTCAATTTTATTTTCTTGGAAATATTTTTTATCTTTGGCAACATACAGACCAGTGTGATTGGTATTGGGAAACCAGTCTAAAAGTACAGTAACTTTTTCGGTTTTCTGGTTATTTGATTTAGGACTGACAATTTTAATTCCATAATTGGCAGTTAATACTAAAATAACAATAATTAACGAAATTAATATTTTATTTCTCATAATTTTTCTTTCTTCCACTCCATTAGCTGATTATGATAATACCAAGGAAGCAATTTAACAGCAATTGAGTCTATCAGTCTGACAAGAACCATGCTTAAAAGGGAAATTACCAAGACAACAGCAAAGACCCTATCCGTTAAGTATGATTTTGAACTGCGTATAAGAAGAATCCCCAATCCCCTGTCAGAACCGATCCATTCGCTGATAACCGCAGAAAGAATTGCATAAGATGCGGCAATTTTAATTCCGGAGAAGAAAAAAGGGAGGCTGAACGGTAATTTCACCAAACTGAATAGTTGCCATCGGTTGCCTCCTAATGAATGTATCAACTTAATGAAATTATATTCTACAGATGAAAATCCATTCTCCAGGTTTATGGCAACCGGAAAAAAACAGACCAGGGCAATAATAATAATTTTAGCTGTTAAGGTATAACCAAACCAGATTACCAATAACGGTGCAATTGTAATAAAAGGAATCGTTTGAGTAAGAATAATTAATGGATAAATCATTTTTTTTATAGTTTCCGACCATTGCATTATCACGGCAATAACTGAACCTGTGACCAGACCGACAATAAGTCCAAGCAGAGCCTCAAAGAGTGTCCATTGTGCGTGAAAGGTAATTAAATCCAAAGAATAATAAAAACTTTTTAATATGGCAGAAGGAGCAGGCAATATCCACTTATCAATATTTAATACATTGACCGCTATTTCCCAAAACAATAAGAAGAAAATTATAAAAAGCGGTGATGAAAATAATAAGCAAACGTCAGCGATGTTTTTTAACTTTCTCCTCAATGGTCATTACTCCTTTCGGACTGTAAATAATTTTAATATTGGAATGGACACTTTCTGCCCCTTTTTTAATTACCAAATATTGGATTTTTTTAACAATTTCCAGGAGGGAACCCAAATCCCCTTCCATGGTTGTCTCCAGCGGCCCGACTTCATGTTTAACTCCCGATTTTTTGATTAACTTAATAACCTGATCGATAATTCTGACTGAGGATTTATTATCTTGATTTAGAGGCAAGACTTGAATGGAAATAGTGGAGTTTGGCATTTTTATCCCTCCGCTGGAATTACCCAGATCAGGTTCAACGGGTTTGATCTCAGTCCCGATATCAAAGCTTGCTGACGCTCGCTTCCATCAGGACACCCCTTAACGATATTTATCCTACCATAAAAAAATTATTTATTGAAGACCTACTCATAGAATATTATCCTATTGCCCTGAATACTTAGTTTGGTCAGTTCATGACATTTTTTATAAGGGTCGGACCTTAAATATTTGCCGGTTCCGGAATTGACAAAAACGAGCTTCTTCGGATCAAGGCTGTAAAGTTGTTTTACAGCATAATCAAGGCCATTTCTGAATAGATAAGCATTCCAGGGAGGACCGTTGAGACTGTCGGGGAAATTGACAAGATAAATCTTTTTATCAGCCGGCAATTCTGAATAGGCCAGTCTAATTTTTTTAAGTTGGTTTTTGGTGATCATACTCGTTTTTGACCAATAGGTCTTCTGCCCGGTTAAGAAGATTAGTCCCTGAAAAATTATAAGAAGTGCAAAGAGAATTACCATTTTTCTGGAAATTGAAGATATTACTGACAACAGCAGTAAAATAGCCGGGACGGAAATGAAGTAATAATAGCGGGCTTGAGGAAGTGAGGTTGCGGCAATTAATAAAATGTCGAAAGTCAGCCATAAAAAAAGAAATAATCTCAGCTTCGGTTTAGAACTTTTTCCATAAATAAAAATAAGCAATAAGCTAAAAAGAACTATGATGAGAATCTTATGGAGTCTATCCAAAATATAAGGAAAGGGAAGGAGCAGATAGGTAAAAGTTTTGATAACTGTTGTCAGAAATGAATATGGAGTGACTGCTCCGGAGGACAGGGTGATGCCAGAAATTAATTTCCAAACGGTTATGGAAAGCCACAGCAGGAAGGGCGGGAGAATAAAATAAAGATACTTAGCAAATTTTTTTCGAGTAAAAATTAACAGATAAAGACAGATAAATATAATTATCGAAAATCCATATTCATGTGAAAGAATTGAGGCGATAGAAAAAAGATTAACTAAAAATAAGAGTGATTTTTTACCGGTTTTCAGCCCGTATAAAAATATATTAAAGGTGAGAAGACTAAACATTAACATCAGAGATAAGCTCAAACCGGTAATCCAGAAGACTGTTTCATACGAATGAAAGGTGAAAGTAAAAACAGCAACGGCAATTAACGGCAGGAAACCTTTTAATAATTGTTTGGCTAAAACATAGAAAAAAACGGAATTCACCAGATGGACAGCAACCGTTAACAGATGAAACGGGAAAGGATTAAGACCGAAATTTTTTTTAATAATCAAGAGGACGGCCAAGAACAGGGGAATATAATGCTGGGAAAAATGTTGAGGAAAAAAAATACTTCTAAAATTAGCGAAACTTAAATAATAGAAATCGTCACTAATGAAGTAAAAATTTAGAGTTTGACCATAGAAGAGAAAACTTAAGATTAATATTAGGAAGAGTAGCATTTATTTACCGATCTTGATTTCTACGACATCTTTGTCTTGAATAAGATAATCCCGACCTTCCAGTCTAATTTTGCCTGCTTGACCGGCTTTATTCCAACCGCCTAAATAAAGAAGGTCCGTAACCGAAATGATTTCGGCCTTAATGAAATTATCGGCAAAATCTGTATGGACCTTTCCGGCAGCCTGCCGGGCGGTTGAACCTTTTTTCAGACTCCAGGCGCGGACTTCTTTGCCTCCCTTGATGGTGTAGAAAGTGATCAAATCCAAAATTCCATAAGCTTTTTGAATAAGATTCTCCAAACCGGTTTTTTCGACTGATAATTCGTGGAGATAAGCTTTTTTGTCTTCGGGATTAAAATCAATCAATTCTTCCTCAAGCTTGGCGGAAAGCACTAACGCTTCCGTCTGATATTGATGTTTTATTTCATTTTCTAAGGTAAAAATATGATCGGATTTTAAATCCATTTCACCTGTATTTAAGACATAAATGGTTTTTTTACCGGTTATACCGCCCAATTCCAGTTCAAGATTGATGATATCAATATCATCTTTAATCTGATCATCTGTTCCCAATTCCGCTCTGTGCGGATGAGGCACGTTATCATCCTTAAAAGCGCGAACGACATGGATAATGGCATCAACTTCCCTTATTTTTGCCAGGAATTGATTGCCTAATCCTTCTCCTTTATGAGCTCCTTTTATCAAACCGGCAATATCGATAAAAGTTACGGTAGCAGGAACTGAATTTGGGGGTTTAATCAATTGGGAAAGTTTTACGAGATAATCATCAGGAACAGGTACACTCGCCTCGTGGGGATCGATGGTAGTAAATGGATGGGCGGCTGTGGCACTCAATCTTTTTGAAGCCAAAGCATTAAAAAGAGTTGATTTTCCGGCATTAGGCAAACCGACGATTCCGACTGAGAAGCTCATTGTTTTTTATTTCTTAATATGATAAGGTATTAATACTAAACATGAAGCGGATATTTCGAATGTCCGCTTCATTTTTTTGATCCCTCAAATTTTATTTCTTTCTCTAATCTGACAAAATCCCTAAAATTGCTGCCAGCGAATTGACGTATTTCTCTGGCAGTCCTGGGACCCCTCGCCAAAATGATTACTTCTTTACCTGACTTTTTGAGATATTTCAAAACAGGTAAAAAATCGCCATCTCCTGATAAAACAACTACTTTTCCGAAATGATCCTTTTCCTTCATTAGATGAAACGCCATATCCACATCACAATTGGCTTTCCTCTGAGTAGTTCCATCTTCCTGATAATAGAGTTTTACCGGTTTTAAATATAATTGGTAACCGAATAATTGCAGTTTCAAATAAAACTTTATTCTTTGGAGATGCTTAGATAACAAAAGAAGACTTGCTTCATTTAATTTTTTGCTTACTTTTTTAATATATTCTGAAGTTTTTTTCTCAATTATTCGTAAAGGGACTGTTTCATTTCTTACATAATCATATTTAAACCCGTGAATTTCAATTCCACCGAAATAAAACGCTTTCGAAACCCGATATTTTCTTCTTAAGTACTTTAATAGTTTTTTATAATCAATTTTCCAGCCCAAGCTTTTTTCTCCACCATAAAATAGATTGGATGCGTCGATAAAAGCAAATACTTTCTTTTCTTGATGATTCTTTTTCATAATACAATCCTCATCTTATAATGATAGTCTTACCGGCATTAGGCAAACCGACTATCCCGATTGAGGGGCTCATTTGGGAAATTGTACCATAGAATAAAATTATCTATGTAAAAAATAAAATGACTAAAACCCAAGCTAAAAGAGAACCGTCCCCAATTGCTGAAAATTGATGGATTCTGAGGCGGAATAGGTCGTAAATATTGAGATAACGATGGTGGATTTGAAGGTAACTGATTACCACTTCGAAGTCTTAAAGCCGGGCTTAATAAATCATCAGACAGTGCCATATTTATATCTCTTTTTACCAATAAAACTGCCACACAGGCAGTTTAATGTATTATACCACTTTTTTGCCGGTAAAATCCCTGTTATTTATTGCTTTTTTTATCAAAAAGGGGTGCTTGGGGAATAGATTCTTTAATTTATAAATTTATCCTTTAGTGGAAATCATTTTCATTGCCTGATCTATATTTTCTCCTCCATCGTCTACTTGAAAAATTGCCCGGGCTTTTTTGCCACCGTATATCTCTACAATTTTTCTGTGGGCTTCATTAGTTCGTGCATATCTGTGCCTGTCTAGATAGGTTCTCCCTAAATTAAAAAGCTCTGCTACTGATAATCCTGTATTTTGATCAGAAACAAGCGTTCTTCCGATATCTACTGCTATTCTCCGGATTAACATATAGTTCTTAAGAAGATCGTCTTTAAGTATAGGGACTTCGAGTCTACTAAGAAATCCAACCTTGGGAGATTGACTAAAAATAAAAGGAACAAGGATTTCTTCCGGTATCGGTCCGAATTCTGACTTGTTTAATTGAATAAAGTCAAATCTTTTTTTTATTCTTTCTATCCATTTCAGACGTTTTTGATAATCCGCAGGGAACTTATCCCTAAGATAACCATTACAAAAGTCTACTTCATCGCATATTGCTAAACCATTTTCCAAACCGATTCCAATTCCTTCCCCTTGACCTCCGGTTATACCTAAACCTCTTGCAATACTTTCTTTTTCAATAACCGGCTTTCCCTGTTTGTCTTTCCAAATAATTCTTGCTTCCTTGGCTGTTGATGCATGACTAAGTTCATGAGTAGTTACCAAAAAGGCATTAAATAAATCTCCCCGTGTTGCATGATCAAGAATAACGCAAACAATGGATAGACCACCATGATAACCAAAACGCATTACCTTATTCTTTTTATCTTCCCCGCTTGGATCAATATATTTTACTGAAGGGAGGTGTATATTTTCGGCGGGAATTCCTAATTTTCTTATCTTAGCTGTTAGAAATTCTTTTGCAGCCGCTTCAACTGTCTGTAACCTCTTTGATTCTTCTGGCGAAAGTTCTGCGGGAGTAAGTTTTGCAAGTATTTCCGCATCTTTCTGTTTCATAGTGTCAAGAAATGTTTGAGCAATAAGTTGTTGCTGATCATTCCGCAAATCTATTCCGGTTGATTTAATTCTTACGCCTTCGACGTCTATCATATTTTTTAACTTTATTTATAGTATAAACCTTAAATTTATCAGACAAAATGATATTTTGGCGTTTCGGAATAAATTATTTTCCCAAACAAATCTCTTTTCTTGATTATTCTCCATTTTCGGGGCGGCGGGAGCTTGGTCTTGATCTCAAAAGGAAGGGTTGGGTTCTCACAATACCGATTGAGGGGCTCATTTGGGAAATTGTACCATAGGGAGATAAAAGAATGATAAAATAGTCAATATCAAATATGAGCGGGATCTTCGGAGAAAATTATATAGCTAAAACTTTAGAAATAAAAAATAAAAAGCCTCATAAATTAAAATCTGTCTTATTTATTTTATCCGGATTAATTTTGATTGCTTTATTTATCAAACTTAACGGTAATAATCTGATAATCCCGGTAATTGACAGTTATGCGTTAACCGCCAAAGAGATAAAAGTTAATAAGAATAAAAAAATACCGGTGGCGGAGCTTAAAAATAAAATTGAGAAAGAATTGGAAAAAACAACGGGAACCTATTCTATATATTTTTATGATCTGACAACCGGGGACAATTTCGGCATTAATGAAGAAATGATAATGATGGCAGCTTCGATAAATAAAATTCCAATATTGGCAGCTGTCTATTATTCGGCGGGAAAAGGAATTATTGACCTGGATAAAATTATTGTTCCACAAGTTACGGACATACAGGATTACGGAACGGGAACAATCAGATATAACAAACCTGGGACTGCCTATTCCATTAAAACATTAGCCAGACTGATGATGGAAAAATCGGATAATACGGCCGCCTATCTTTTGGCCTCGGTGATAGTAGGGTTGGATGAGGTGCAAAAAATGGTTGAGGGCTGGGGAATGACGCAAACGGATATGAAATCAAATAAAACCTCGGTTAAAGATATATTCAATATAAGCAAAAAAATGTACCAGGGAGAAATTACGACACCGGAATATACCCGCGAGATGATTGATTTCATGGATGACTCGGATTTTGAGGACAGAATTCCCAAAGGGGTTCCTTTATCAATTACTGTTTATCATAAAACAGGGGACGAGGTGAGAACAGTACATGATGCCGGAATAATAGTTTTACCTGACAGACCATATTATCTGGGAGTAATGACAACCGATATTGAAAATGAAGAGGAAACTAAAAATAAAATTGCCAGAATATCGCAGATTGTGTTCTCAGGAGTGACGGATTTATGAGGGCAGGCGGGCAAGTAACTATGTCAAGGTTAAACCTTGACAGGAGAGTGTCATGACACAATATTATGAGGGGAGGCGGGCAAGGAGCGGTTGAGGGATGGATTTGGGATGAATAATTTCCTCTTCCTGTGGTTTAATCGGTTTGGCAATAGCCACCTTCAAGACTTGATCCATATGGTCCACATAGGCGAACTTGAGATCATCGAGGACATATTTGGGGATGTCTTCCAGATCCTTTTTATTGGTTTTGGGCATAATAACAGTTTTTATACCGGCCCGGTGGGCGGCGATAACTTTTTCCTTAATTCCGCCAATTTCTAATACTCTGCCTCTTAAAGTGATTTCACCGGTCATAGCCACATCTTTTTTAACCGGAAGGTTCGACAGAGCAGACACAAGGGCAGTGGCGATCGCCACGCCGGCAGAGGGACCGTCCTTAGGAACGGCTCCTTCCGGAACATGGACATGTACGTCAAGATTCTGGTAAAACTTTTCGGGTAAACCTATTAATTTTGCTTTGGTTCTGATATAGGACATGGCTGCTTTACATGATTCCTGCATAACCTCGCCTAAATGGCCGGTCAAAAGAAGATTGCCTTTACCTTTCATTAGAGCCACCTCGATAAAAAGAATGTCTCCGCCGGCTTCGGTCCAGGCAAGACCGGTCGACATACCGACTTCATCCTGTTTTTCGGCCAAATAGGAAGTAAATTTAGCCGGACCTAGATATTTATGTAAATCTGCCGCTTTAACAGCTATCGTTTTAAATTTACCTTCAACAACTTCCCGGGCAACTTTCCTGAAGATGGTGGCGATTTCTCTTTCGAGGTTCCTGACTCCGGCTTCTCTGGTATATCTTCTGATAATCAAATGAATAGCCCCGTCGGACAAGGATATTGTGTCCTGATTTAATCCGTGAGCTTCAAGCTGTTTGTCAACCAAGAAATCACGGGCTATATGAAATTTTTCATCCTCTGTATAACCCGGAAAATGAATAATTTCCAGTCGGTCTTTAAGGGCAGGCGGAATAGTATCAAGGACATTGCAGGTGGTGATAAACATCACGTCGGACAGGTCAAATGGAACCTCCAGATAATGATCGGAGAAAGAATGATTCTGTTCCGGATCTAGCGCTTCCAAAAGGGCGGCTGAGGGATCACCGCGAAAGTCCGTACCGACTTTATCAATTTCGTCCAGCATGAAGATAGGATTTTTGGTTCCGGCAGTTTTTACTCCCTGAATAATACGGCCGGGCAACGATCCGACATAAGTCCGGCGGTGGCCTCTAATTTCGGCTTCATCTCTTATTCCGCCTAAGGAAATTTTTACGAATTTTCTGCCCAGGGCTCGGGCAATGGAGCGTCCAAGTGATGTTTTTCCTACTCCGGGAGGACCGACAAAACAAAGAATAGTCGGGGTGACTCCCCTTCTTTTGGCCGGTTCGGGAGATGAAGCTTGCTCTATTGGCATCTTAGATTCCTTGGTTAAATCTGCTTTACCGGTGTCTTTTTTTAATTTCATAACTGCCAGATATTCCAAAATTCTTTCTTTGACCTTTTTCAAACCGTAATGATCATCATCCAAAATTTTAGCGGCACTTTTAATATCAACGTCATTGGGAGAAGCAAGACCCCAGGGAAGCTCAACCAACCAATCAAGGTAAGTTCTGATGTAGGAAGCCTCAGGATTGTAACTGGACATTTGAGCCAGTCTTTTTAATTCTTTTTTGGCTTTTTCTTCGACTTCGAGGGGCATTTTGGCTTTTTTAATTTTATCCAACATTTCCCTGACTTCCTTACTCTCGCCTTCTTCGCCTAATTCTTTTTCAATTGTTTTTAAGCGTTCACGAAGGACGGCTTCCTTAACGCTTTTGTCGAATTTTTCCTGAGTCTTACTGGCTATTTTTCTTTCGATTTCCAGGATTTTTGTTTCATGGGCAAGATATTCAGAAATCCTGGCTAACCGATCCTTGACACCTCTGGTTTCCAGCAAAAGCTGTTTTTCGGTTGGCTTGATATCCAAGACTGAAGCTACATGATTGGAAAATTCTGACGGGGTAAGGCCTGACATGATATTCATAAAGGAGAGAAAATCAACGGATTTACCCAAATTAACTGCTTTTTTTAATTCAGCAGTGATGTGATTCACCAAGGCGGTAATCTCGTCGGTGTTAGTTTGCTCGTCGGGTACTTCGATGACTTTGGCGATAAAATAAGGATCGGTTGATATGTAATTTAGTATTTCCACCCTGGTTAATCCTTTTACCAGGGCATTGACTTCACCATCTGTTTTTAAAAGCCTTTCGATACGGGCAATGGTGCCAATTTGGTAAAGATCCTGGGGATTAGGTTCATGAAGATGGGGAGTTTTTTGCATGACTAAAACGACAGTCCGATCGGTATTGGAAGAAGCTTCAATTGCCTGAAGCGAGCGCGGCCGGCCGAAAGTTAAGACAATTTCGGTATTGGGAAAGACTACTCCGTCTCTGATGGGAATTACAGGCAGAGATTTGATTTTATTTTCATCATCAACATTCGGCATGATAGATTAGCAGTGTAACAAATAGACTGCTAGATGTCAAGATTGAATAAATTATTAAACGAAATCATTGATAAACTGGGCTAAATCTATATTTAAAGCCGAGTCAAGAAGAGGTTTTCCGGATAATTGCGGCAGACTATCGGTATAGGTCGGCCTATCCACATCGTAAACAACACCGAGAGGAATTTTTTCCGTTACTTCCTGGGACTTCTGCCAGGCACTATTTAGATCCCGGGGATTATGATTTTCCGAGGTGAGTTTATAGATCCGGTCCCGATACCAATTATAAGAATTAATTTGATTGAAGGTAACACACGGCTGGAAGATGTTGACAAGGGAAAAACCTTTATGAGCCACACCCTTTTCAATAAGTTCAACTAACTGGTTCATGTCACCGGAAAAACCCTGGGCAACAAAGGTGGCACCCTGGGAGACAGCCAGAGCAATTGGATTAACCGGAACTTCAATAATTCCCTGGGGAGTTGATTTGGATTTAAATCCTTGAGAGGCGGTTGGAGCTACCTGGCCTGTGGTTAAGCCATAAACCCGATTGTCATGGACGATAACGGTAATATCGTGATTGCCACGGGCAGCATGCAAGAAGTGATTACCGCCTTCTCCATAACAGTCTCCGTCTCCGACAATTACCACGACCGGTAAATCATGATTGGCAATTTTAATTCCAATGGCATTGGGAATAGCCCGACCGTGAAGAGCATGGAAGGAATTGGCCCAGAGAAAGTCATTCATATTACCCGAACAACCTATCCCAAAGACGATACTCAACCTATCCGGATCGAACTTCATCTTATTAAAGGTCATTTTAAGCGCCTGCCAGATGCCGAAGTTGCCGCAACCGGGGCACCAAGTGGGAAAATAACCACTAAAACCTGCTGTATGCTCAGAAACTGGGGCTACCGGTTTGGGTGAGGCGGGGGTTGGAGGGATGGAATTGTTATTGTTCATGGTGATTAGATCCGAAATCAAGTCGAGAACGAGATTTTATCAAGGATTTCTTCGGGATAAATCGGGCGACCGGAATATTTTAATAATTTTTTTTCGAATTCCAGACCGGTAACCATAGTTAATAACTGACCCAATTGGGCTCCCGAATTATTTTCCACTAAAAGAGTTTTTTTGAAGGTAGAAAGCAGGGACTTGATTTTAATTTTATCCAGAGGCCATAAATAGGAAAAATGGAGATAATTGAATTTGTCTTTAAACTTACTCATTGCCTGTAATATCGGGGCTTTGACTGAACCCCAGGAAATGAGAGTTAAAGGTGTTTGCCTATTCCCATAAAGGACAGGCATTTGAAAATCATTCATGAGAAATGTTTGGGCTTTTTTATTTCTCTTTTCCACCTGTTTTATTCTAACATCCGCCTCTTCGGAAGTGTGACCATCTTCCCCATGAGCATAGGAATTAGCCTGATGGAGAGACCCTTTCATCCCCGGAATTGCCCGGGGAGAGATGCCGTCTTTGGTAATCAAATAACGTTTATATTCTGTTAATTTAGAAAGTTCCTCCTGTGATAAAAGTTTCCCCCGGTCTATTTTAAATTTATATCCTTCTATTATTGATTTTTCAACTGACTGGTGGCTTTCCTGAAGGTATTTATCTCCGATAATAAAAACAGGTGTCTGATAAATTTCGGCCAGATTAAAGGCAGTTATAGTCAACTTATATGCTTCTTCCACATCACCAGGGGCTAAAAGTATTTTGGGGAATTCGCCGTGTCCGGCATGAAGAACAAAAAGAAGGTCACCCTGTTCAGTCCAAGTAGGCATGCCGGTTGCCGGACCGGGGCGCTGTCCCATGACGATGACGATGGGAGTTTCAGTGATACCGGCCAGGGAAACCGATTCCACCATTAAAGCAAAGCCTCCACCAGAAGTACCTATCATGGAACGGACTCCGGCAAAGCTGGCACCTAAAGCCATATTGATGACAGAAATTTCATCTTCGGCATGTTTGACTACCATACCGCAATTCTGGGCTTGAGATGCCAGGTAGTGCAGAAGCGCTGAGGTGGGAGTCATAGGATAGGCAGCATAAAAACGGCAGCCGGCAGCAATTGAGGCAAGGCCTATCATTTCATTACCGGAAATATAAAGCCTGGGTATTATATTTTTTAATTTGGGAAGTTTTAGTTTATATCCCTGGGGCATTTCTTTTTGTGTTTTTTCATATCCCAACTTGGCAGCTAATATATTTTTATCAATAATTTCCTGGTTTTTCCTGGCAAAATTCTCAACAATGGCGGCATTCAAAATATTAAGATCAGCTCCCAAAAGATGCATCAGGGCGCCTAGAGCTATATTGTTAAGCATAACGGTTGATAATTTATGTTCCTGAAGGATACTGACAAAGGGAACATGAACGTATGTTAAATTGACGTCCGGCTTGTTGAGTTTGCTCTCAGGAATTTTTTCGGTATCATAGACGATAATGCCGCCTTCTTTTACTTCTGAAGCGTGTTTATTGAAAGTTTCCAAATTCAGACAGAGGAGGATATCAACTTGTTTTTGCTGCGAATATACTTTTTCGTCGGAGATTCTGACTTCTATCACATTATGGCCGCCCCTGATTAATGACGGGTATTCGGAATATTCGAAGGCATGGTAACCGGAACGGGTAGCTATTTTCCCTAACAGAAGACCGGTGGTCATGATGCCGAAACCCGCTTCGCCGCCAATTTTTACAGTGATGTCTATCATTTAAATAATAAGTTTTAGTCGGGAGAATAAATCGATATCCTTTTCAGGGATAAATCTGCTTACCTTTTTCATCGTGAATAATAATGGCTGCAGTCGGACAGGCTTTGGCAGAATCTAACAAAACTTCGTCCGTTTCATTATCAGCAGTATCCAAGAAAATTGCCTTGGCTTCATTATCAAGAGCGTAAGCTTTGGGAGCCACGGCAATGCATGAGGCTGCACCGATACACAAATCGCGGTCAACAGTCAGCGTCCAGTTGCGAATTTTTCTGGATCCTGAGGGATTAACCGACATAAATAATTTATAAAGGATATGTGATTTCTCTTCAAGTGGGATTAGAGTAATCGGGGGGATAAGAAGAAATAATTATTGCAGGTTTCGTATATAATTTGCCAGGTTCGGCATCAGCAGGGTTCGGTGGAGGAATTAGATAACATTTGGGAGGCGAAGGAGCAGTGAATACGATATGACTAATTCCGAGTTCATTGTGAGCAGGTTTTATTCCCGATAATGCTTCCTGAAGTTGTGCCATTTTTTCATTGGTTTAATTTTTAGCAGCCTACAGTCGGCCCGATATCCTTACCCGGTTTGACTTTTTTTGGCTTTTTTTTAGGTAAACCCACGAGTTTTAAATCCGGCTTATCTTTTTTATCCGTCAAATCCACATAATTGACAGGATATTTTATTTTTTGTAAATTAATCGCCAGATCCACAAATCATCACCTCCTTTAACAAACAATAAATCCTTACAAATCCGCTGATACTATAGACGAACATCAATTAGTTTGCTTGATATTATTTCTGATGAAACTAGCAAAAATTGCCCTTTTTTGACATTTTCTTTGACATTTAATGATTTTTATAGGATAATACCGCAATTTATTTCAAGGCTTTACAAAGCTTTAAATCATGGACATACAAAAACAATTTTTTGATTTTTATCAACATCACCTTAAGACGGTTGCCAAAGCGATTGAAAAAGGCGGAACTTTGATTTTTATAGGGATAGATTCCATAGGAAAGACTGAATTTGCCGAACAGATACTGTCAGAGAAATTTAAATATACATATTTTCCCAAAAAAAATAATTATCTGGTTTTTTTGAGCTTTAAGGATAAATATTCACCAACTCCAGCACAACTTTATAAATACTGGCTTTCACAAACTGCGGAATTATTACATTACCGATTGGATAAAAATACCGAGTGGAATGATTTCACTTTTTATTCGGAGCTAAGTGAATTTATTAAAAACTTGACCCCTTATGAACGATTAGTCTATGTAATACTTGACGCGCAACAATTGCTATCTCAAAATGAATTTTTCTTCCGGAATCTTATTTATCTTGAGCGCTACTCAAAAAATAAATTATCTTTCATTTTGCTTTCCGAACCACACATTCTGGAGACGACCAATCCTTGGACGCGTAGATTTATTCAGCATTTCACAAATTTTAAGTATTATTTTCTTAAAACATTTAACAAAAAGACAATTCTTGCTGATATTAAAAGACAAGAAATTATTCATAAAACGAGCTTTAAAAATATTAGTGCCTTAATTTTAAAACATTCCAGCGGACTTCACGGATTAATCTCTACTTATTGTTATTTGCTTAAGGATAATCCTCAAATTAAAAGTATCAGAAAACTGATAAAAATAGTTAACAAATACGATCTTTTCCGATATTGGGTATCAAATGTATTGGATAGCATACCTAAAAAATCACTTAATATTCTAAAAGAAGCTCGAGGAGATAAAAAATATTTTAAAAAATACCAAAAAACTATACCCGGAAAATGGTTAATTGATTTGGATTTTTTAAAGAAAGATGGCACTCCAAGATATCCCTTAATGAAACCTATGCTTGACGAGTATTCCACCGGCGGTTATGAGAGATCTCTTCGATTGCGCCGAGTTAAACATAATTTTTATATTCTTAATGAAAAATTAAAACTGTCGAAAAAGGAATATGTCGTCTTGTCAATTTTATACGGATCAATAGGAAAATTAATTACGTACGATCAAATAGGGACAAGCCTTTGGCCGAATCAAGCAGAAAAATTCTCACTCTGGGCAATTGCCCAAATCATAAGAAGACTCCGAAAAAAATTATTCTTGGTTCCCAATTCCATTAAATCAATACGAGGTG